>Ga0126329_10000031_pt1 | contig 91005 bp, 84 predicted proteins | sample InaspJWI85metaG_FD_104915 | JGI IMG/M metagenome (GOLD analysis project Ga0126329, IMG submission 104915) | Marine gutless worms symbiont microbial communities from Oahu, Hawaii - Inanidrilus sp. 2 OAHU.JWI-85 metaG | ecosystem: Host-associated > Annelida > Digestive system > Unclassified...
TCACTTCCCGGCCGGTATCCATCAATGCGCTGACCTGGCCGCTGAGTGCATACATCACCGGCAGGTTGAGACCCTGGGCTTTGGTCAACACATTGGAACCCACTTTGACAACCAGGCGCCTGGCATTGGTGAAGTGGCTTTTCCGGTCCATAAATTGAACGCTCCCCCCAGCCCCGGTAAGCGGGCCTTCCGCTGTGTTCCAACAAGCTGGGGGATTTGTCCCCCGTAAGAAATTTCTATTTTAGATGCACGCGCTATTCCGGCAGCTTGCTGCGGGGAATGCCCACGCTGATCTGGGCAGCCTATTTCAATCGGTCGTCATCAAAAAAATATCCGGCCCGCAGGCCGGTCAACAAGGCTGTACCCCCTGCATTACTGAATCGTCCTGGGGTTGTCAAGCGCGTGTAAGAGCTGATACCGGTTGCAGATTTGAATCTGATAAGCGCCACCGGCCGCTATAACTCCCGGTTGCCGGTTGCCGCCATCCGGAAAATGCGGTATTGATACGGGCCATGGAGGACTACCAGACATATCTGGCCGGCTATGTGGACGAGACCCTGCCGGAAAACAGGATCGTTTTCAAAGCTCTGGATTTTGCCGTGGAACTGCATGCCGGCCAGAAACGCAAATCCAACGAACCTTACATTATCCACCCCCTGTCGGTGGCCCAGATCCTCAGCCAGGATCTGGGTGTCCGCGACCCCCTGATCCTCGCCTCCGCGCTTTTGCACGATGTGGTGGAAGATGTCCCGGATATCACCCTGGATGACCTTCAGCGCGAATTTGGAAATGTGGTCGCCGAGCTGGTGGACGGCTGTACCAAGATGTCCCTGCAGCGCCTGGACCGGACGACCAGGGTGGATTTAACCCACAGCAAATTGCTGCTCAGCTCCAGCCGCCGCCTGGGAATCCTGTTGATAAAAATGGCGGATCGGCTGCATAATATCAAAACCCTTGAGTTTCTGAAAAAGTCGAAGCAGCGCCGCATTGCTCAGGAAACGATTGAGATCTACGCCCCGCTGGCAGCTAAACTAAACCTCTTCTCACTAAAGCGCGAGTTGTTCCAACTCGCGCTTCCGTATTTATACCCCAAAAAAAGTAAAAAGCTGCTCAATGCCACCCGTGAGATCCTGAACTCACCCGAGGTATTTGAAATTCAGCGGTCCATTCGCCAGGCTCTGGCGGATTTCCACTGCCCGTTTGTCATTCGCCCCCGGGCAAAGAGTTTGAGCTCTTACTACTCCCCGGTCAAACGCACCCTGGAAATCGGAAACACTGAAAACCAGGTGGACTTCACGGTAACCCTGGAAACAGACAACTATCTGGATTGCTACACGGTTCTGGGAATGGTGGCCAACCTGTTTCCACCGGTCCCCCGTACCATTCGCGATTTCATCGCCACCCCCAAAGCCAATGGTTATCAAAGCATCCATATTCGCATTAGCATTAACGCCAAAGAGTTTCTTATAAAAATCAGGACCGAAGAAATGGCCGCCGCGGCGCGCCAAGGCGTCCTGAGTCAGTATGACATTAACCAGTCGGTGGGCGACCGCTATGCCCAGGAAATCAGTGAACTGTTCAAGGACATCGGTGAATACGGCGGCCCAGCACACCAACGCAAAGATCTCATTCGGCTGGCGGAATCCAATGAAATCTTTATCCTGACGCCCAAAGGCGACGTGCACTATTTGCCCCGGGGCAGTATTGTGCTGGACTTCGCCTACAAAATCCACTCCAACCTCGGTGATTACTGCCGGGGTGCAGTCATCAACGGAGATCTCAAACCGTTGACTGAGCGTCTTAAAGACGGCGATAAGGTAGATATCCAGACCTACCCGGACACCATTGATGCGGACCCGGATCTGGAACGTTTGTGTCAATCCCCCCGAGCCAAGAGCGCCGTGAACAAATCGCTCCAAAAAAAGCGGCGGCGTTATGCCCGCCAAATCGGAAGGGACCTTCTGGTCCAGGAACTGCAACGGGCCGGCCTGACGGAAACGTTTCTGGATAGTGAATCCCTGCGGCTATTTTTAGAATTCAAGAATATTGACGACATTGGGCAGATGTTTACCCACATCGGGCAGGACCTGCTCTCGCCGCAGGAGATCTTATATTACGCCGAGGGCTCCGGAACCAAATCGCCAAAGTCCAACCACCAGCTCAACACTATCCGGATCGCCGGTTTAAAACGGGGGATTCACAAGTTTTCCAATTGCTGCCGACCCCATCCCGGACAGGACGCGATTGTGGCGGCCCTGAGTGAGCGCGGGATGGCGTTCCACCTACAAGCTTGCCGCAGCCTTGCCACACGACACGGCCTCGGACCGGAAGAACTGCCGCGGGTGGACTGGGATTTTAAGGCACAGTGGCCAATCCCGTTAAAATTCAATGTCCGGGTGCGGGGTAAATCGCTGGCCGACAGTATCATGCTTTTGGGCCTCATCCCCAAGGGCCTGGAGATTCTTCAGATCGTAAACACCATTTCCCGTCGCAACATTCACGACACGCTGATTACCCTGAAATTGAGAAATTTCAAGGAGGCCCACGACTTCTTCGCCTGTTTCAAGACCACCGCCATCGCCATCAAAGGCTACGGCCGCGAACTTTACCGCCCTTGATTCACCTCCCGAAAATCAGTGAGGTTTTGCCCTCACGATAGCAACAGTTCTTTTTACCCATACAAATATGCAAGCGTCCAAGCACAATGGGTCTCTTTTGGTTCAGAGCAAGGCTAGAACACTTTTGGGACCGCAGGCATAGTAATCACTATGTTGAGGATCACAAAAGTGTGATAACGCCGCTCTGGGCCAAAAGAGACCCATTGTGCTTGGACGCTAGTTGGCTTGTTCCATCCACTGTTTTAGAATGTCCCGATCCGCCTTGCTGATCGCGGTAATCCGCATCTGATACACCATTTTGCCGTCATGCGATGCCTGGGAAAGCACCTTGGCATAGATATCACCGAAACAGTGCGCATCTATACAGAAATCGAATACCATCTTAATATTGGTCATTGGTGCCAACGGCTGCGATATCTCGGCCGCCAGAAAATCCCGTCCCAGGGTAACTGTTTCCCCACTAATGGACCTCTCAGCGACTTTTTTGTCCTCAACCGTCCAGCATTGAAACGGCAAGGCCAGGGGGACATCGTGTTGATTGACCATGACAGTATTAAAACGCACATTGTAAGGTGGTCCGATCGCCGTCACCGGGTAGTAAACAATAGGCGCTTTGACCCCTTTCATCATGACGGTCCGTGCCGACTCGGCCGTCACCAGATGGCTCACCTGTTCGTACGTCGACAATCCCACCAGGACTTGGCCCCCGACACTGTCCGATTCAATGCGGGCCGCAATGTTCACGGGCGCACCGACGATGCCGTATTTAAGCCGCATCTCCGATCCGATGTTCCCGGCAATGACCGTACCCGTGTTGATGCCGATGCCCATTTCCAGCGGCGGAAAATCCTCCTTTACAATTTCATTGTTCAATTGCATCAGGGCTTTTTGCATGGCCATACCGCAGGCTACGGCCCGGGCCGCATCATCGGGCATGGGTTCCGGAACCCCGAACACCACTAGGATGGCATCGCCAATGAATTCATCAATCATACCGCCGTAGGTTTGAATCACCTCCGTCATCTTCTGGAGATAACGGTTCAACAGCTCCATCAACTGTTCCGGGTCCCGCTCTTCGGAAAGCGTGGTAAATCCCCTTAAATCGGACATTAAAATGGTAACCGTGGCCCGCCGTCCGCCAACATTCCGGCCCTCTGGGGACGCCAGGATCTCTTCCACGACCTCCTTGGACAGGTAACGCCCAAAGGTAGCCCGAATGAAATCGACCAAGGCCAGGCGTTCCCGGGATACCTTGAATATGTTTGCCAGAAGCTCCTTGCGGGTCGAGACAATTTCCCCGATTTCCCGCGGGGTGCGGGCCGGCAGATTCACGTGCTGGACTTCCTCGCCGTCTTCTTTGAAACGGCGGTTGGCCGCGGCGATCATTTCAAGCGGTGAGATGATCTTTCGATCCAGAAAACGCCTGAGGGTAATCATCATGAAACCGATAATGATCCCCACCAGAACCAGAATGCGAAGGGTATACCACAGAAGATCCGTAATATCGGTCATATCCACAACAAATCGATAACCTACCGACCAGACCAGCAAGATGCCTTCAATAATCAGGATACGGATAAAGATGCCATTCAGGAGCACTTCACGGACACCTTTACGGTTGTTATTGGATTCAATGGGATAGGTTGTTTGTTCAGAATCTGAATGCCCCATATACCCCCCTCCTCACGTAGGCCGATTTACAGTCTAAAGTATGGTCGCATAGCGGGAGCAAACCTTTCAAACGGAATTCAAGTATTATCAGCCCAACACTCTCAATTGACTGTAACAAGAGAATAAAAAGGCTGGCGCCGTGAATGCCGGGCAAGGTCGCTTGAACGCCTATATCTAAAAATAGAACTTTATGGGAAGTTTGGAGGTCGCTTTTAGCGGTGCCAGGGCCGCATAGCCGCTGCTGGGAGTTGAGTGACAGGGTTTTTCTTCGTTAGAATGCTAATCTTTAGATGTAAACCGGGCATGCAGCCTCCGAATCCGATCACTGAGAACCCGGCAGGCATTTAGGGCAATTTCAGGAAATTCGTGCACAATTTCATTGAACTCAGCTTTATGCAGGACCAAAAAATCAGACTCGGTCAATGTCCGGATACTGGCTGACCGCAGGCGATCCTCGAACAACGCCATTTCTCCAAAATAGTCACCGGAATCGATCTGATCAAGTTCGAGTTCGTTCTCGGCCCCCAAATGCTTTATCACAGCCACGCGGCCTTTTACGATCAGGAACATGGTTTCGCCCATATCGCCTTCCTGGATGACCACCTGATTGGACGGATGGGAAACCGCCTCGGTTACCGAGGCCACCGCGGCTAGTTCACTGACCGACAGTTCGGAAAAAATGTCAATCTCCCTGACCAGCAGGATCTTGTCGGTAATGCTGATCGCTGAATCCATGGATATCTCCTTCTGATTGGTACGCTGTAGATACGGATGCAGATGTTTCAAGTCATGACCACCGGATACTTGCCTTAATGCATGGGTCAATTTAGAAATTAAGCCTTGTTCTCCCGATTCGGTGGGCGCTTCGTGGAGTGCCGCCAGCAACAGCGTGATTTCCAACCATTGGCCCCGGCTGATCAGATAATCCACCAAATTGAGAACCGTGTCTCCAACATCTTGAAGTTTAAAAAATTTACGCGCAAGCTGGGTAGATGGTTGTGTAGCAGCATTTTCAAGCAACGGCAGCAGCGGTTGGAAAACCGCCTGGGGCAATAGGCTGTCCAGGGCCTCCAGGCTGTTATCCACCTGGCGCTTATCAGCGTAGAAAAGACTGCGCGTCAATATCCGAATCCTTCCGGTAAGATCATGGGCCGCCAGTACCCTCAAAACGATTTCCACATCCACGCGGGCTTTTTGTTTTAAGTGTTCCCGCAGCAATGCGGCTATCTTACCGGGAGGCAGCAATTCGAGGGCTTCGGCGGCGGCCAGGTTCTCGTAAGCCTGTCGCGTCCGGCGGCGTGCAAACCGCACCACATCCAAGTCCTTGATGTCCATGGACTCCAGCACACCCAGGATACCCTCGCGCATACTGCGCCGGGGGCTGGAAAGGGCTTCCAGCAGCAGCTGCACATTCTGGTAGTCAGCCCCAACAATGGCATCGTGAGCGGCCTGTTGCACGTCTTCGGACGCAGTGCCAACCATATGCAGCATCTGGTCCAAATCTACATCGTCGCTGATTGTCCAGCTTTTCACAGCCTCAAGACGGACAGCGGTATCGGCGTGCTCCAGATAGGGTACCACCTTGCGATTTAAATCCGGCACCTCCATCCGCCGCAATCCTTTGATGATCAATGGAATGCAGGCGGACTGTTCCGGCCGATCGAGCAATTCGTCTAATTTGGAAGCAAAGTTGATATCGCCTGTCTGGCCAGCGGCAATGACACCGGCTTTTTGCTGCTCCCCGTCAACGGATTCAAGCCAGCCGTTGATGGTGGCCCCATATTCGCCCATATCCGTTTTGAAAAGTCCGGCCGCAGCGTAGGCCTTGACCTCGCTGGACCAATCGGCATGCATGACCTGCCGATTGAAAGCGCGACCGGTCCCCGGCGCCTGCTTGTTGGCGCAGCGGATCATGGTGGTCATCAAGTCCGGGCCGGCCGTGGGGGCCAATCGGGCAAACGTGTCAACCGCTGTTTGGCCTGCGTCTGGTGACAGCAGTTGCACCAATCCAATCCGGGTCTCTTCATCGGGTTGCTTCTCTAAGGCGACAATGATCTTCTGGTCCAGATCGGGCAGGTTTAACAGTTTCAGCAGCTGAGCATGCCAGAGGCATTTCTCGCCCTCGGCCGCAGCAAAGGCACTGGTCAAATGGGCCTTGATTTTGGGGTCATTAAACAGATGGCTGATGTCGGTTTCCTTCATTGACTTCAGGTCGATCATGTCCTCGGTAATCAGATCCAGTAAAATTTGGGAATACCGCCTTTTCAGGAAAAAGGTGGTGCCCACCCAGGCCAGGCCAAACGGCAGGGCCACCAGGGAGAGGTATTTGGGGTGGAACAGGTTGGTTGAGAGCAGGATCATGCCGTGACTCATGAACAAAGCCACGCGGACAATCGTCCCCCTTAAGAATGGCCTTACCAGGGATCGGTAGGCGGCCGGGAAAAGCCCGTTCAAGATGGCCATGGAGGGGAGATTGACGGTTGTTCGTAAAACGTTCGAAGAAAAACGGGCATAGATGGCTGAATAAATGTCGAAACGCAATAAAAAGGAGATAAAGATGAGCACATAGTTGAACGGGTGGAACATCAGGGCCACCGGCAACCCCCAGCGGCTGTAGAGGCGCTTTACGAACAAGAGCAATATCAGGCTGACGATATTCAAGACCCCCCTGAAATAGCCGAAGAATTCAATCAGCCCACTTTCGGAGGCAAACTGCTCATCCAGGGCATAATTAAACTGGTAGTTCATGATCGGAATAAGCACATTGGCCAAAAATGTAAGCAATACCAATATCTTAATCAATACCGATTTTTTAATCAGAGGCAGCACGTCCTTGAATTGATCGGCCACCGAACGTTTTTTGCCCTTTTTTCCATCGGCTGGATCTTCATGAAACAAGGTCGGAAAACGCCGCCCCATCATGGCAACCACCACTGCGCCGGAGAGGGTCGTGCCCACATAGATAAAGAGCAGGTTGTCCAGCAGGAGCCAACGCGCCAGAAAAGGGGTCGCGAAACTGCTGAGAATCTGTCCGATCACACCTCCGGCCGTAATCAGCGGAAACAGCCTTTTGGACTGGCGGGTATTGAACATGTCGTTGGCCAGGTTCCAGAAAAACATGGCCAGCAGAACTTCGAATTGTGACTTCAGCATAAAAAGCAGGGGGTAGATCAGATCGATACCCAGCGGAATAATGAGCCGAATTGCGGCAATGGATACACCGCTGAAAACAAACAGGTAGGTAAACAGGCGCACGCCTGCCAAGCGACCCATCAAGACCGTCACCAGGGCCATGATGACGAAGGTGGCCAGCGCGTTGATCATGTTGACGATCGGCAGGTATTCAACCCCGAAACGTTTTAAAAACGCGGTTTCGGCATAGTTGTTCAGCAAAATCCCTGAACTGCGCACTAAAAATAACAGCAGGCAGGTCCACAAGAACAGGCCGATCTCATCTTCGTGTATTTCTAACCATCTGCCGATGCGTTTGGTCATGTCTCTGTTCAGGGCCCTCTATGGTATTCAGACGCATCAAATTCTTTGGCCTTTAGGGCTTTTGCACCTACCTTGGATGGTTTTATCTCCAAAACCAGTCTGAATCCCGTGTTTGGCAGGCGGCTGGCCGGATGGCCGTAAGCACGATTGGCGGAACGGACCCCATAGCCAGGACTGAACCAGCTACCACCCCGGCGTACCCGCATGGTCCCGGATTCCGTATAACAGGGGTCCACCACAGACTCTCCCGGGTAATCTGCAAAGATATCCAGGCACCATTCCCAGACGTTGCCGTGCATGTCATGCAGCCCCCATTGATTGGCCGGGTATCTCTTCACCGGGGCCGGCATCTCTTCTTCCAGGCCCCGGGATAGGTTATAGTCCCGACACTCATCTTTACCTTTGCTACTGTGACCGTACAACGCGCGGCTGCAGTCAACGGCAGCACCCCAAGCATAGGCGGTGGTGCTGCCGGCGCGGGCGGCGTACTCCCACTCGGCCTCGGTTGGCAGGCGGTAAAAACCTTCTTTTTTTTCGTTGAGCTTTTCGATGAAGCGCTGGACATCGTGCCAGGACACCTTCGCAATCGGTCGATTCAAAGGCCAATTCACATCGCCAAACCAGCGGCGCCCCATAATTTCACGCCATTGTCCGACCGTCACCTCGGTAATTTGCAGGTAAAAAGGTTGGGTAATCGTGACCTGGTGCTCAGTCTCGTTAGTTGTCCGGCCGTATTCATCCGGCGGGCTGCCCATGGTAAATGACCCGGCCGGGATCAACACAAAGGACATGCCCAGGGAGTTGCCCCTCACCGGCTTTTCGGCCGATGCCATGCCCGGCTGAAACAGCAGAAAGAGTGCCAGCATTGCCAATACAGGCGTCCTGGTAGCCAGCGAAAACCCACGGAACAGGGAGTACATGATCAAGACCCTCCCGATCGGTGAAACAATAGAAATTATAATGATTTTAGATAGTAAGATGCTGGCACGAGCTTTTGCGTTGCCATCGTGCAGTACATAACCTATCATAAAGGGTAACATAAGCAAATGGGTATATAGGCCGCTAAAGCAGCCTTACGCTCCATATGATAACCACAGTTCTAAAAATGGAAACCCGATGGGACGCGCTGCATCACATCCGCCGATTCTGGTAATTGACGATGACCAGAGTATTTTGCAGTTAGTAACTGACATTCTGACACGCCATGGCTATGCGCCCATTACCGCAACGGATGGGAATGCGGGGCTGGAACTGTTCAAAAAAGAAAAACCGCCGTTGGTCCTGACAGATATTCAGATGCCCGGTATGTCGGGTATCGAGATATTGAAAAAAGTCAAGGAGGTCTCACCCACGGCCCAGGTAGTCATATTTTCCGGTTTCGGTACTACCGATGATGTCATCAGAGCCCTGCGGCTGGGGGCCAGCGACTATCTGGCCAAGCCTTTCAATATCGGCCTTTTACTCCACACCGTGTCCCGCTGTGTTGAAAGACACAGTTTGATTAAAGATCGAATGGGACGCAAGGCCCTGCTCGAAGAGACCGTCCGGGAGAGAACGGCCGCCCTGACGGAGAGCTTTCACGAGACCGTGCGCACATTGGGGCTTATCACGGAAAAGCGAGATCCCTATACCGCCGGCCATCAGCACCGGGTGGCCCTGCTCGCCATGGCCATCGGCGAGAAACTGGCCCTAACCGCGCGGGAGATCGAAGTCCTGAAAGTGGTTGGCTTGCTGCACGATATCGGCAAGGTTGCCGTGCCGGTGGAACTGCTGGTCAAACCGTCCCGACTGTCAACCATAGAAGCAAATCTAATGAAGATGCACCCGCAGGCCGGCTACGACATCATCCGGGGCATCCCTTTCATCAAGTCCTTGGGAGCGGATGTGCCCCAGATGGTTCTCAATCACCACGAGCGGCTGGATGGCAATGGTTATCCACAGGGACTCGGTGCGGATGAATTGGAATTGGAATCTAAAATTCTCAGTGTGGCCGATGTGATCGAGGCCATGTCATCCCACCGCCCATACCGCCCGGCCCTGACCATGGCCACCGCCAAGGCCGAGATTCTGGAAAACCGCGGTAAAGCCTATTGCCCGGAGTGCGTGGATGCCTGTATCGCATTGATCGAAACCCACAAGGATGATAGTAAACGGCTGTTTGACTACCTGGACGCCCACAGCTTTTAATTTCGGCCCCCGATTCTAACAAATGCCCATCGGGAACCAAAGACTACAAAGGAAGGCGACATGATCGTGGCATATGAAGGCAAGACGCCCAAGATTGGAAACAACGTATTCATCGCTCCCAACGCCACCCTCATCGGCGATGTCACCGTGGGTGACAATGCCAGTATCTGGTACGGCACCGTTATCCGCGGGGACATGGAACCGATCACAATCGGCCGCAACACGAATATCCAGGACAATTGCACGGTGCATACCGATTACGGTTATCCAACCCTTATCGGAGAGAATGTCAGCATCGGCCACAACGCGGTCGTCCACGGTTGTACCATTGAAAAAAACTGCCTGATCGCAATCAATGCGGTGGTCTTGAGCGGCGCTTACATGGCCGAAGGGGCCATACTGGCAGCTGGATCGGTCTTACGTGAAAAAGATAAACTCGGGCAATACAATCTAGCCGCTGGCGTTCCTGCCAGCGTTAAAAAGGTGCTAAATAAAGAGGATGCCAAATTATTTCGGCAGCCGGTAAAGAATTATCTTGAATTATCGAAGAAACATTTACAGCTATACTAGCCGCTACCGATGGGCGCCACACAAGCCATCATCTATTATCAGAGGTACCTATGTCCCCGCCGACTTATGCAGGTTTGCCGGACTACCGCGTATACCCGGAAGAAGAAATGCAAGCCCGGTCCGCGACGTATTATGCGGATATGCAACGACGTCGGACCGTACGAGCGTTTTCCGAGCGCTCGGCACCCAGGACCGTTATCGAAAATTGTATTCGGACTGCCGCCACCGCCCCCTCCGGCGCCAACCAGCAGCCTTGGACCTTTGTGGCGGTGAGCGATCCGGGAATCAAGAGCCAGATCAGGAAAGCCGCCGAAGAAGTCGAACAAAAGTTCTATACAGGGGCGGCCACGGAAAAATGGGTGAACGCACTGGCGCCCCTGGGCACCAATGCCAGCAAGCCTTTTCTGGAGGCGGCCCCCTACCTGATCGTAGTTTTTGCCCAGCGCTATGGCCTGGCCCCGGATGGCAGTAAGATCAAACACTACTATGTCCAGGAATCGGTCGGCATCGCCACCGGCTTATTGGTATCGGCGGTCCACAACGCAGGGCTGGTTTCCCTGACCTACACACCGGCCAATATGTCTTTTTTGAATCGGATTCTGAAACGTCCGGATAATGAGAAACCCTTTTTAATTCTGGTCACCGGCTATCCGGCTGCAGGGGCGGCCCTACCTGACATCAAGCGCAAGAAATTGCGGGAAGTGGCTACATTTATATAGCCGTCGCGAGAACAAGTCAGGTTGGTTCAATGCGATAGCTGTGCGTCACGCTGGCATTGAGCGATGCCAGGGCGCTGCAGTATTTTTCTTCGGACAGGGCGATGGCCTGTTCAACGCCTTTGGGCTTGATGTTTTCACCGGTCAATATGTATTCGATCTCGATGGCCGTGTACCGGTGGGGTTCGGTCTCCGCCTGCTGGCCGGTAATATTAACCTCGAAATTACTCAGTTTGGCCCGCTTTTTCTGCATGATCAGCACCACATCGATGGCCGTGCACCCAGCCACCCCCATCAGCAGTTGCTGCATGGGAGTCGCCCCGCTGGCCCCATCGGTCGAATCAATCACGACGGCCGGTCCATCTCCGGCGCGGCCGATAAACTGCAGGTCTTGAACCCATCTCACATTTGCCTGAATGGTCACGGTAACCTCCTTTTTGGCATGACTTTTTTAGTTTGTTGCCGGAAGGAATAACACTAAGGGTGGCAAACTGCAATGCTTGCAAGAAGTCAAAAAATGCACATGTTAGAGTGAATTGGTTTTCTAGCTGGAGGATCGTTATGAACCTACTGCGCCATCTGATGCGCCTTTACTTCTACACCCGCTATGGCTTTCACCGGGTGACACGAACCGGTGCTTTCAAAAACGGCCGCATAAGATACCTCCATTTGAATGTACAACCGCAGTGGAACCCTTTGAAGCGAGCGCTCTGGAAAGCTCACGTCAAGCAGTTTCACGAGTCCTCATGTTCCGTGGCCACGGTTGTAGCGTGCATCAATGCCGTCCGCTCCCTGCCCAACGGAAATGCCGCGCCTGTTTCCCAGGCCTCTATTCTGGACCGGGTAACCACCGGCCACTGGAAAGAACGCATGAGTGACAGTGGCTATCGCGGACGCCGCGCGCTGCCGCTACCCCTGCTGGGCAAAGTTATAAGAGACAGCCTGGTCGCCTATGGGATCAGCTTTCGGGACGTGGATATCGTCCAGACACCTCTTAATGGATCCCGGCGGTCGCTTGTTGAATCAACCCTAAAACGGCGTTTGCACGATTTCGACCGACTGGGCCACAGCCTGGTAGTCGCCCACTTTGACCAGGGCAGCCTGGTACCGGCCTTGAACATTCCCCATATTTCACCGGTGGGCGGCTACGACGCAATTACCGACCGAGTCACCGTGTTGGATGTTGACCCCGATCAGAAAGCGCCTTATGAAATCGATTTCGATACTTTCTATAAGGGACTCGCCAGCGACTACCACCGGGTGCTCTTGGCATATGGGTATGGTAGCGGCGGTTATGTCTATATCAGATTATCCTGATGAACCAGGCACGGCGATCCAACTCACGGATCGCTGATACCAAATTTTTCAGCAGCCCTCTTCCGGAGCCACCTGCGGGCTTCCGGCCTGGTTCTGAATACCAGGCTTTCCCAACCTGTGCGGTGCTGGAAAAGTTCATATAATCCCGTAATCCTGTTAATGAAATCGATGTCGGCGGTCATGGAAAAATAAGCCACCACCGCAACCAGAAGGTCGGGATTGATGCGTTCAGCCGCGGCACACAGCGCTGCAATGGTATCAATGGTCTCATCCTTCAGATTCATCCTGGTGACAGCCGAAAAGTCAAGGAGCAGATAGGCAGACTGTTTTAATTTCTCATTCCGCGTAAAATACCAGCGCAAGGCATCGATCAATTCAGCGTCGCCCACTGTGCCGCGGCAGTCGATAAGGCCGCCGATACCGTTGTCGCGTATGCCTGTCTCAATGGGCATACATGTCCTGACGGCGGATCTGAATGCGGGCAATTACCATCCGCCTGAAAGTATTTTTAGCAACCCGCCGGTCAACGCCAGCAGCGCGGCTCCGACCAAGGTGGTCGCCAATAGGCTGACGCCTTTGGGGGCGGGTTCGGTCTTGTCGCTCGGAATATCCCGTGCTGGTCGGTTTTTCGAAGTGACATCCCTGGCATGCGACAACTGCAGCGGCATCAGATTTCCGGCCACCATGCACAGGCCGAATATTGTCAAGAAGAGGGCCCCGTAAAGGTAGGCGGACGCCACATAGCCAATTGTCCACCAGCCGAGCAGGTAACAGATTGCCGCTATCAGGACTGTCGTTATCAGGTAAAGGATGAATCCTCGCCACAATGGTCGGATCGCTCCCTGACGGGACCTGGCTTCTTCACGATCCGGTTTCTCAGGTTCCATCGCCTAGTGTTACTCCCCCCCGGTCGGTACAGCCGCCGCTGGCGACACTTTGGCCGCCTGGGCCTCGGCAAGGGCTGTCAACCCGCCCAGGGCGCCGATGTTCATCGATTCCAGAGCCGAGCTGGGCACGATCATCAAAGACCCCTTATCCTTCAAGCCTTCAAACAGCATGTTCATGCCCCGCAGTTGGAGGGCCACCGGGTTATTCATGTACCGCTCGCTGGCCTTGGCAAACTTTTCAGCGATTTCGGTTTCCGCGGTTCCCAGGATTACACGGGCCTGCCGTTCCCGTTCGGCCTGGGCCTGCTTGCTCATGGCATTGGAAAGCCCCGTCGGAATAATGATATCCTTGATACCGACATTGTTGCAAGTAATGCCCCAGGGATTGGTGGCGTCATCCAGATACTTTTGCAGGCCTTCGGCAATCTGGTCGCGATGCTGCAGCAGGTCGGCCAGTTCGTGTTTGCCGATGACATCCCGCAACCCGGTCAAAGAAACATAGGACACTGCGTCTGCATACTGTTGGACCTCCAATGCGGCTTTTTCCACGTCCCAGACAGTCCAATAGACAATCGCATCCACCGTCACCGGCACCGTATCCTTGGTGAGGGTTTTCTCGGCGCTGATATCGGTCACCCGCAGCCGTTGATCGATATAGCTGTCCACCTGGTCGATAATCGGAATGATCATAAAAAAACCGGGCCCTTTCAAGCCCCGGTATTTACCCATGCGTAAAACCACCGCTTTTTCCCATTGATCGGCGATACGGATGGCAGTGGCCAGGAAAAAGGCAAGCACAAGGCCGGCCAGACCAATCAGGAGCATGAGTTTGGTTTGCGGATACACCAGGTAGCCAAGGTATCCACTGACTGCAAGCGTCGCAGCGAAAACGGTGGTGGCTACCGGATTGGAAAAGACCTTGGCCGCTCTGTTTATTTTCATAAGGCACCTCCTTCTCTCCTCTTGAGTTCCGCTATTATTTCCTCAGCTTTAAAACCGTAACTGGCCGCGATGGTATAAAACTCGGTACAGATGGATTTTAATTTGGCGGCCCGTTCGGCAGGATCGATTTCCACCGTGACCGGTCCGATGAACGTCCCGGTACCCTGGTGGGTCTCCAGCACTTTCTGGATTTCGAGTTCCTTGTATGCTTTGCTGACCGTGTTCAGGTTAACCTTGAGTTCCACGGCCAGGGCCCGCACCGTGGGAAGCTGTTCACCAACGGTGAGACTGCCGGTTACAATCCCATAGCGGATCTGATCGATAATCTGGCGGTAAAAGGGCACGCCGCTTTTGGGGTCCAATTTAAAAGTGATCATGGGTACCACCTGTTACATATATACAGTGATTTATTGTTATATTTAACTATGACAATATATCAGCCTGCTCCCTCTCGTCAAGAAAAAAAGAAAACCGAGCAAAAAAATAGCGGAGCCGGCGACAGGCCGCCGGCTCCGCACAGACATCAGACTAGAAAACTAATTAATTGCAGAAAATTACATCTATCAATCCAGCGGGCCGACCGGCGAGGGCGCCCCGCCGGTCCAGTGAATATTGTCCGGCTGATGGACTGGCTCGAAACGGGGTTGGGCTTTGAGTTTCCGGGCAGCCCGGTTCTTTTCGTAAAAGCAGCCGGGCTCCAGGGTCCACCCCCGGGCCAGCCTTTTCTCCTCGCGTTTAGCGGTCGCCATCAGGTAGCGACCCACGACCGGTGCCAGCAGGCGTGTCTTCCAACCGAACTCGCGATAAATGTCTCTCAAGAGCGCCGATAGTTCGGCAAACAGGCGCTCGTCATGGCGATACTTTTTTCGCATGGCCCAGACCGCACCGGCCCAGGTCGATCTAAGCCCTGCGACCTCAAACTCGAACCGTTTGCGGATTCTGGCCTGCGGATGGTGTTTATACTTATGCCAGCCGGTCAACAGGACCTGTTGCAGCCGGGCCAGGCTGGGTCCGTTGCGCTCAAAATCCCTTTGAAACGCGTTCAACAGGTACCTTTCTTCATGGCCTTCCGGGATGTGTTTGTGTTTGTAATTAAACCGGAACTGCCCGTGGGTGTCGGCTGAAGGCATTTTGGCCTCCATGAAAAGGGTCCCGGCCTGCCGGTGCTGCTCATAAAGCGGGGTCCCGGGGATGGGTGTATACAGCATGAACTGGTGAAACACCGTTTCGTGGCTGACCGCATAGTCGATGACCGCATTGATATTGTCCGGGGTGTGGTCCTCCAGGCCGATGATGGAAGATCCCAGCACCCGGATTCCGTTGGCCTGCAGGTCGGCAACCAGCGCGCGGGAATCGATCCCGGAAAGCTTTGCATATTTGCTCTGCCGGCCCTCCAATCCCATCCAGACCCAGCCGATGCCCAGCCCTATCAATTGATCCATGGTGTATGATCTGAGCACGCGAGCCGAACTGAACACATTGAGGGCCCAACTCTTGTCGCGGGATTCCATGAGTTCCAACAGCCGCAAAGCGCGCTTGCGGTGGAAGAGAAAATTCTCATCCATTATAAAAAAGGAATTCACCTGCAGTTTATGCTCCAGGCGCTCCATCTCGGCGAAGAGTTCATCGCCGGTTTCGAAGAAATTGACGGATTTGCCTTTGCCGCCGAACAGGGCGGACGTCGAACAAAAATTACATCCCAGGGGACAACCCACGGAGGGAATCAGCATAGCCGCCGTGTCGCCCGGCTTGTCTCGCAGGGTGTGCCCCAGGATACGGGTCTGGAATCCGGATAAGACGGCGGGATGTTTAATCGGCTGGTCGGGATCAAGGCCTAAATAAGTCCGAAACCAGCGCACGCCCTCGCCCCGGACAATATAATCTGCACTGATGATGTCGGTCAGGCCCTCCTTGTTGGCGATGTGACCACCGACCACGATGGTGGCCCGGGGCTGGTATTCCCGGACCAGTTAACACATTTTTTGCACCTTGCCGATGTTGGGCAAAATGGAACTGATGCCGATGATATCATAGGGCGTGTTTTTGATTTCTGCGGTAAACCGCTCCAGGTCGGGAAAATCGAGCAGCGTACAGGGAGCTTCGAGATTCTCTTTGATCAGCATGAGGCCGAAAGAGCGATGGAACATCCGCAGGGAATAGACGCCCTGCACCCGGGTCACCTGGTTCTGGTAGAGTTCCATGGGGTTGTTCTTACGGCTGCCGTAGATGTCGTCCTGGGCAAAGGGTCCGAAAACGCTTGACAGCAGGATTCTGGCTTTCTTGCCTAACGGATGGAGTGTCGGGGAAGGCATGGGTATGATCTCCTGTAAGAAAAAGGCACTTGGATGACATTTGCCAAACAGGGATTGTTCTAAATCAGGCGATCACACTTTAACAAGCTGATTTCAGTGATTTACATTTGTTTTACAAAACAGGTTAGGTGCCGGGCCCATCCCCTGACCCAACTGGTGCGTTCCAAAACAGTTGGGGGCGGTAACGGATTACCGCCCCCGAGGGCATCTGCATATGCAGATAAACGCGTTACGTTATTATTTAACCCGCCCCTCTCTCCAGGCTTGGATCAATTCGTCATAGTTGACCGTCTCGCCTTTGGGTTTCTCGTTTACTTTTGCTTTGGGAGAACCCGGCTTGTTTAACCAGAAAGAGGCTTCTTTCTTGGGATTCAACTTGGGACCGCACTTGCCCTGTACATTGGCACGTTGGATACGCTGCAGAACGCGATCCTGTTCGCGGGCCAGATTATCCATCGCCGTGCTTACGGTAACCTCACCAGAAACTGCCTCGCCGACATTCTGCCACCACAATTGGGCCAGCTTGGGATAATCCGGTACGTTGGTACCGGTCGGCGTCCAGGCAACACGGGCCGGGCTGCGGTAAAATTCAACCAGACCACCGAGTTTAGGCGCCCGCTTGGTAAAGGACTCGTGCCGGATGTCGCTGTCACGGATGGGCGTCAGACCCACGTGGGTCTTTTTTAGGGAGGTTGTCTTGGCCACACAGAACTGGGCAAAGAGCCAAGCAGCTTTGCGGCGTTCGAGCGGCGTGCTTTTCATGAGCGTCCAGGAACCACAGTCCTGGTAACCCAGCTTCATGCCCTCTTCCCAATAGGGACCGTGGGGAGAAGGCGCCATGCGCCACTTGGGCGTACCGTCCGTGTTCACCGTCGGACCCGGCTTGACCATATCGGATGTGAAGGCCGTATACCAGAAGATCTGCTGGGCCACATGGCCTTTGGCCAGAACCGGCAGGTAGGTATAAAAATCCATGCCCAGGGCACCCGGTGGTGCGTATTTACGCAGCCATTCCATGTATTTGCGCAGAGAATATTTGGCGGCCGGGCCATTGGCGGCACCACCACGCTCAACGCTGGCGCCCACCGGGCGACAGCCGTCTACCCGAATACCCCACTCATCAACCGGGACACCATTGGGAATGCCCTTATCACCGGCACCGGCCATGGAAAGCCAAGCATCCGTAAAACGCCAACCCAGATCCGGGGCTTTCTTGCCATAGTCGTTATGCCCATAGATGGCTTTGCCATCAATTTCCTGGATGTGCTCGCTGAAAAATTCCGCGATATCTTCATAAGCCGACCAATTGACCGGCACACCCAGCTCGTACCCGTAGATCTCTTTAAACTTCTTTTTGAAATCCGCGCGATTGAACCAGTCGTAACGGAACCAATAGAGGTTGGCGAACTGCTGGTCCGGCAGCTGGTAGAGCTTGCCATCCGGCCCCGTGGTGAAAGATTTTCCCATAAAGTCATCCACATCCAACGTGGGCAGGGTGACATCCTTGCCCTCGCCCTTCATGAAGTCGGACAACGGGACCACGTGGCCGTAACGAAAGTGTGTTCCGATCAGGTCGGAATCGTTGATGTAAGCATCATAGAGGTTTTTCCCGGAGGCCCACTGCGACTGGAGTTTTTCAATCACGTCACCCTCCTGGATCAGGTCAAAGGAAACCTTGATGCCGGTGATTTCCTCGAAGGCCTTGGCCAAGACCTTGGCCTCATACTCATGGGTCGGGATGGTCTCTGAGACCACCTTGATGTTCATGCCCTTGAAAGGCTTGGAGGCCTTGATGAACCATTCCATCTCTTTCATTTGCTCGGCTTTTGATAAGGTGGATGGCTGGAACTCTTCATCCACCCACTTTTGGGCCGCCTTCATGGCCTTGCCATGGTGTGCTGCCCAGGCACTGCTTCCCATTAAGATAAACGCCAGGATGACGATCCATATGGGCATGGATCGAAACCACAACCGATTTTTAACCGTTCTGTGCATAATCTCCTCCTCTCATTTGGTGGTAGGTATCAATAGAAGCCTTACCGCAAGCACGTAATGTCTTGCGAGGGCGACAAAGCCAATATTCTTTTTTTCGCAATATCCGGAAAATACTGCCTTCATATCAATGTTGGCTCTGATGATGGGCTTATTGGTTAGTGCTGTACAGGCGACACAGGGAATGGATTTGACCCCAAGCCGCAAAACATGATGATTCTGTAACGCCGGTCTAGCCCCAGCGCATCGCGATGAAGACCCAGACCGCTGATAAACCTGTTGCGTACCATAGGTTCAGATCGGTTAAACCCAACCAGGCCAAGTGGATGTAGGCACTACCCAAAAGTCCCAAAAAGAAGCGGGTACCCCGGGTGGTGGGAACCAGGAAAAATCCCCGGCGTTCAATGGTTGGGGACGCCAGTTCCCAGATAAGCATGCCGACCAGCATAAAAAAGATGGTGATGAAGAAAATAGCCGTCGGCTTGGTCCAATACATCCATTCTAAGGCCATTGTTGTTCTCCCTTACACACGCCCCAGTGCAAATCCCTTGGCGAGGTGGTTGCGCACAAACCAGATTACCAAGGCTCCCGGGACGATGGTCAGCACACCGGCCGCGGCCAACAGGCCCCAGTCCAGGCCCGTAGCGCTGATCGTCCTCGTCATGGTGGCGACGATCGGCTTGGCCTCCGTGATCGTCAATGTCCGGGCAAAGAGCAGTTCAACCCAGCTGAACATGAAACAGAAAAAAGCGGTTACACCGACCCCGGCACGAATCAACGGAATAAAGATCGTGATAAAGAACCGCGGGAAACTGTATCCATCGATGAAAGCCGTCTCATCGATCTCCCGCGGAATGCCGGACATGAAGCCCTCCAGGATCCAGATCGCCAGCGGCACGTTAAAAAGGCAATGGGCCAGGGCCACGGCGATATGGGTGTCCATCAGTCGCATGGTGGAATAGAGCTGCAGGTAGGGCAGCAGGAAAACCGCCGGAGGCGCCATGCGGTTAGTCAACAGCCAGAAAAACATCTGGCCGTCGCCGATGAATTTATAACGCGAGAAAGCATAGGCGGCGGGCAGGGCGAATGCCAGCGACATGACGGTATTCATGCCGACGTAGATCATGGCATTTATATAGGCCATGTACCAGGTGGGGTCCGTAAAGATCTTGATGTAGTTTCGAAAGGTGATGTCCGCCGGGTACAAAGCGAAATTTCCCAGGATGTCGGCGTTGGTGCGCAGGGACATGTTGAGCATCCAGTAGATCGGGAGAATCAGCAGGCTGAAATAGATGCACAGGGCGATCGTTCTTTTCTGGATTTTCATGCTTTATCTCCTCTCCCCACGTTCAACAGCGCCTGGTAAAAAGCAAAACTGAAAAGCAGGACAATCAAAAAATAGATCAGTGAGAAGGCCGCGGCAGGTCCCAGGTCAAACTGCATCGTGGCGAGTTTGACCAGATAGATGGACAGGAAGGTGGTCGTATTACCGGGGCCGCCGCCGGTCAGGGCAAAGGGCTCGGCATAGATGAGGAAACTGTCCATCCAGCGCAGCAGAACCGCTATGGTCAGGACGCCGCGCATTTTCGGCAGTTGAATATACAGGAAGGTGGCCCAGGGAGAGGCCCCGTCGATTTTGGCTGCTTGGTAATAAGCCTCGGGAATGGCCCGCAGGCCGGCATAGGCCAACAGGGCCACCAGAGGCGTCCAGTGCCAGACTTCCATGGCCAGCAGGGTGATCCATGCATACAGCGGCTTGGCGGTATGGTCAAACGGCACTTCCAATAAATCCAAGCTGTTGATTCCCACACCGAACAAGCCGATATCCGGGCGGGTAAAAATGATCCAGATCGTACCGATGACGTTCCAGGGTATCACCAGGGGCAGGGCCAGGATGACCAGCGATGCGGATACACCCCATCCGCGTTTGGGCATGGCCAGGGCAATCACGATGCCGAGGGGAATCTCGATGAGCAGAACGAGCCCGGAGAAGAGGAACTGGCGCCAGAGGGCATCGTGCAGCCGATAGTTGCTCAACATCTCCTTGAACCACTCGGTGCCGACAAAGACGGCATTCCCGGGCCCAAAAATATCCTGGAGTGAATAATTCACCACGGTCATCAACGGAATGATGCCGCTGAAGGCAACGATAATAAAAGCCGGCAGCACCAGAAACCAGGCCTTGTTGTTTTGCCACTTTTCCATACTATCGCTCCTTTACTTTACCAGCCGCCCGTCCGCAAATAACCGGGTCCACTCCGGCGGGAAGACCAGCCAGCCCTGTTCAGCGGGAACCCGTCCGCCTTCCGGAAGCCGGGCCCGGACGGTTTTGCCGTCCAGGGTAAGATTGACGATCCGGCAGCTTCCTTGATCTTCGACGGATCTGACTCTGGCGGGCACACCACCGTCAACGGCTGTGTCGTGCAGTTTGAGATGCATCGGCCGGATGCCCAGTTCCAACTTTCCCCGGGCATCGCGACCTTTGGCGGCCACCGCAGGGTCCAGAGTGATGCTGGCGCCATCGCACCGGGCGATGTTTCCCGCCAGGGTGCATTCCAGGAAGTTCATGCCCGGGCTCCCGATAAAGTACCCCACGAAGGTATGTTCGGGGTTCTCGAAAAGATCCTGGGGAGAACCGATTTGCACGATTTCGCCTTCATACATGACCACGACCTTGTCTGCAAACGTCAGCGCTTCCACCTGATCGTGGGTGACGTAGATAAAGGTCAGTTTTAACTGCTCATGAATATCTTTCAGTTTGCGCCGCAGATTCCATTTGAGGTGTGGATCGATCACGGTCAACGGCTCATCAAACAGAATGGCGGCGACATCACGCCTGACCAGTCCACGGCCCAGGGAAATTTTCTGTTTGGCGTCAGCCGCCAGGCCGGCGGCTCTCTTTTTGAGAAACGGTGTCAGGTCAAGGATGTCGGCTACTTCCCGGACCCGTTCCAAGACGTCGCTCTCCGCATGCCCGCGATTGCGCAGCGGAAAGGCCAGGTTATCGAAAACCGTCATGGTATCGTAGAGCACCGGGAATTGAAACACCTGGGCGATATTGCGTTTTTCCGGCGGCAGGCCGGTTACATCCTGTCCGTCGTAGATGACTTCGCCGCGGGTGGGCGTGAGCAGGCCGGATATGATGTTCAACAGGGTTGTTTTGCCACAGCCGGAAGGGCCCAGCAAGGCATAGGCTCCGCCGTCTTCCCAGGTATGTTGGATGCGTTTGAGCGCAAAGTCCGCATCACCAACAGGTTTGGGTTGATAGCTGTGGGCTATTTCATTGAGTTGGATACGCGCCATGTATAATCCTCAGGGCCGAGCTTGTATGCTGTCAAGGGCTGGGGCCGCGACCAGGGCCCCCTCCAGGTCGAAGACAAAGAGGCAACCGGGGTTGACATAAAGCGTGACCGTGGATCCGATCCGGTATAGATGGATGCCATCCTCCTGGGCCACGAGACGGGTGTCGGCATGCTGAAAGTGGATGAATGTCTCCGATCCGTTTATTTCGGCCAGTTCCACCTTGGTATGGATTTCGGCATCCCGGTCGCCACTACGGGACAGAAAGAAGTGGTTGGAACGGATGCCGAAAGTATACTCGCCGTCCGACAGTTTTTGCATCTCGCCCTGTAAAGGAACCTGGAGGCCCTCACCGATTAGAGCCGTTTTACCCTGAATGCGGCCGCGAATGAAATTGATGGGTGGATCGCTGAATACTTCGGCAACTTTCATCGTGGCCGGGTTTCGGTAAACGGATTGGGTGGTGCCGGTTTGTAGAATACGGCCCTCGTCGAGGACGACAATGTTGCCGCCCAGCATCAGGGCTTCGGTGGGTTCCGTGGTCGTGTAGACGACAATCGCCCGGCGCTGGCTGAAAATGTCCTGCAGTTCGACCCGCAATTCTTCCCGCAACTTGTAATCCAGGTTCACCAGGGGCTCATCCATGAGCAATAAATCCGCGTTTTTGACCATAGCCCGGGCGATGGCGGTGCGCTGTTGTTGTCCGCCGGACAATTCTGCCGGCAGGCGGTCGAGCAGATCGTCGATACGCAGCATCTCGGCGATTTCGCGGACCTGGTGGTCGATTTCGGATGCCTTCAGGCCGCTTGTTTTCAGGGGAGAGGCGATGTTCTGGTACACCGTCAAGGACGGATAATTGATAAATAACTGATATACCATGGCGATATTGCGCTTACGCACCGAGACGCCGGTAACATCCTGCCCATCCACAAGAATGCGACCCCGGCTAGGTTTGTCGAGGCCGGCCATGATACGCAGTAAAGATGTTTTTCCGGCCAGGGTACGACCGAGAATCACATTGCGTGAGCCACTTTCGAATTCGAGGTCGATGTCCTTCAGATGCATCTCTCGATTGACGGTTTTATCGATATGCTGAAGGGCCAAGGTCATGTAGAGTCTCCATGCTGGATCGACAGTTCCGGTCTGAGGAGGGATAGGTGCTATCCAGCGGGTGAATTCGCTGGGTGCTAAAACCAATAACATCCCCGTATGGTCTTCGCAAGAGAAAAGCTGAACAGGTTGCGCTTATAACCTGAAATTTAAAGTGGCCCTTTACAGATCAGTGGCCGATCTTAAACGTGTTGGCTGCCGCTTAGGATATCACCATCACTCAACAGTAATCACTGGAAGCACATCATGCAATTGAGAGTCGGGATTCTTAGGCAAGCAGGCGTTACGCAGCCTGGTAGGCAACAAGGCGTTCTGGTTTACATCCCTTGGATGGAAGGGGATTGCGGTTTCCGGCTATTGATTTCTATTCAGCCGAAGTTATGGTATGGATGGTTGCAGATACAATCTATTCTCAAATCCTTGATCAAATCAGGATCAACTCCGTTCACCAACCCGAAAATCGAAGGAGAGATCAATGCCTGAATACATTGGTGCTTTAGACCTGGGGACCACCAGCAACCGTTTTATCATTTTCGACCATCAGGGACAGATCGTAGGGTTGGATCAGAAGGAGCATGCCCAGATCTTTCCTAAACCCGGCTGGGTTGAACACGATCCCATGGAGATCTGGAAGAATTCGATCAGTGTGATGCGCAACGCACTGAAAAAAAGCGGTGTGGCGGGCCGTGACATCCACGCGATCGGTATTACCAACCAGCGCGAAACCACAATTGTTTGGAACCGCAAGACGGGCGAGCCGCTTTATAATGCCATCGTCTGGCAGTGCACCCGCACTGATGAAATCTGCAATCAACTGATGGAAACAGACGGTCAGGACCGCTTTCGCGCGAAAACCGGATTACCCGTGGCAACCTATTTCTCGGGTCCTAAAATTAAATGGATCCTGGATAACGTACCGGCTGCCAGGCAAGCCGCCGATGACGGCAATGCCTATTTCGGCACCGTAGAAAGCTGGCTGGTGTGGTGGCTGACCGGTGGGCCGGACGGTGGCGCGCATATCACCGATGTTACCAATGCCAGCCGGACTCTGCTGATGAACCTGGCCACGCTGGACTGGGATGCGGAAATTCTGCAGGTTTTGAGCATACCCCGCCGGATACTGCCGCGCATCGTGCCGTCGGTCGACCCTGAGATATGGGGACATACGTCGCCATCGGGTCCTTTGGGTGCCCGTGTGCCGGTTTGCGGCGCTCTCGGCGATCAGCAAGCCGCCCTCGTGGGCCAGGCCTGTTTCAACGTGGGTGAGGCGAAAAACACCTACGGTACGGGCTGCTTTCTGTTGCTCAACACCGGAACCGAAGCCGTGCCCTCCGAACATGGCCTGATTACGACCGTGGCCTACCAGATAGGGAACGAGAAGCCGGTTTACTGCCTGGAAGGGTCCATTGCCATTGCCGGCGCCCTGGTGCAATGGTTCCGTGACAACCTGGGAATCATCAACAGCGCGCCGGAAATAGAGGACCTGGCCCGCGGCGTGGATGACAATGGGGGTGCCTATATCGTGCCGGCTTTCTCAGGGCTGTATGCGCCTTACTGGCGCTCTGATGCCCGCGGCGCCATTGTCGGCCTGACCCGCTTTGTCGACAAAGGCCACCTGGCGCGCGCCGTGCTGGAAGCCAACGCGTATCAAACGCTGGATATCGTGGAGGCCATGAACAAGGACTCCGGCGTGGCCCTCAAACGTTTGAAAGTTGACGGCGGCATGGTCGCCAATGAATTGTTGATGCAGTTCCAGGCGGATGTCTTGAATGTACCCGTGATCCGGCCCAAGGTGACCGAAACCACCGCCCTGGGGGCGGCCTACGCTGCCGGCCTGGCCACCAGCTTCTGGTCCGATCTGGAGGACCTGCGCCGCAACTGGGCCGAAGACAAAACCTGGCAAGCCGATATGGACGCTGATACCCGGGCAACCGGCGTCAAAGGGTGGCAAAAAGCTGTCCGGCGCACGTTCGACTGGGTGGATTGATGCCGCCCTTTGAATTCAAAACGGCGGCACGACTTGTTTTCGGCGCCGGGACCGCACAGCAGATCGCTATGGAAACCGCGCAGCTAGGGCGGCACGCCCTCCTGGTGACCGGCGGGGCGGCCAGTCGCACAGCGAAACTGCGCCAAGATCTCGCGGCGCGCGATATAACCTGTACTGTATATCAGGTATCCCGAGAGCCAGACCTGGAATTGGTGTCTGTCGGCGCCCAAGCAGCGCGCGATAAGACCTGTGATGTTGTTATCGGGATCGGCGGGGGCAGTGTTATGGATGCGGCCAAGGCCATCGCCGCCCTGATTACCAACCAGCGGCCGCTCCGCGATTATTTGGAAATCGTTGGTAAAGCGCGGCCCCTCGACCGGGCGCCGGTGCCCTGTATCGCGGTGCCCACAACGGCAGGTACCGGCAGCGAGGTAACCCGCAACGCGGTGATCCGCAGCCCGAAGCACCGGGTCAAGGTCAGCCTGCGCAGTCCGGGCATGCTGCCCGACCTGGCGTTGGTCGATCCCGAACTGACCCTGTCCCTGCCTCCGGAATTGACCGCCGCGACCGGATTTGATGCCTTGACCCAGCTGATCGATGCCTTTGTATCGATCCGGGCCAATCCCATAACGGACGGATTCTGCCGTGAGGGCCTGACCCGGTGCGCACACGCGTTGAAAACCGCTTACCATCAGGGAGACAATTTGGCCGCCCGCACGGATATGGCAATCGCCAGCCTTTTCTCCGGTCTGGCGCTGGCCAATGCCGGTCTGGGGGCCGTGCACGGCATTGCCGGACCGCTGGGCGGCCTGCGGACCGCTCCGCATGGCGCGGTCTGTGCCCGTCTGCTGCCGGTCGTAACCGCCGCCAACGTCGCTGAACTGGAAAAGACTGCTCCGGAAAGCCCCTTTCTGGCGCGCTACCGGGAAACAGCCCGGCTGCTCACCGGAAACCGTGAAGCCGGTCCCCAGGATGGGATTGCCTGGTTGAGGGCAACCATGCGGGAACTGAACATCCCGCTTCTGACCCACTGGGGCCTGACACCCGCAGAAAAAACAGACCTGGCCGAATCCGCTCTGCGGGCCAGCAGCATGCGCGGCAATCCGGTACGCCTGGACCGCCAAGCCTTGGAAGACATTATCGGCAAAGCCATGCACGGGGATCATTGAAATGGAACGAATCCTCATTATTGGCGGGGGCGGTACCGGTGGCGCCCTGGCGCATGACCTGACGCTGCGTGGCTACGCCGTCACGTTGGTGGAAAAAGGCAGCCTATTGAGTGGCACCAGCGGGCGACATCATGGATTGCTGCATAGCGGCGCCCGGTATGTCTTCCACGATGTGGAAACCGCCCGGGAGTGCTATGCTGAGAATCAAGTCCTGCGCCGGCTGGCACCCCAGGCCATAGAACCCAATGATGGGCTCTTTGTGGCCCTGAACGATGAGGACATGGCCTATCAGGAACCCTTTCTGCGAGGTTGCAAAGCGGCCGGCATCCCAACCCGGGTGCTGGATGCCGCGCGGGCATTGCAGTTGGAACCAGCTCTGCATCCGGGATTAAAGGGTGCGGTGCAGGTACCGGACGCCAGCATGGATGCCTGGCGCCTGCCCCTGCACTTTTTTGCCGCCGCCCGGGCCAATGGGGCTGTGATCCTCCCTTTTTGCCAAGTAGAAACCTTGCGGCAGCACAACCGCCAGATAACCGGCGTCCAGGTCAAAAACCTGCGCAGCGGCGAACGCCGAACCCTGTCCGCCGATATCTTCGTGAACGCTGCCGGCCCGTGGGCCGGTAAGGTAGCGGCACTGGCCGGATTGGATGTACCGGTCCGTCCCGGCCCGGGCGTCATGGTCTCCCTGGCTGACCGGTATTGCAACATGGTGATCAACCGACTGCAGCCGGCTGGTGAAGGCGATATTCTGGTGCCGCAGCGTAAGCAAACCATTATCGGCGCCACAGCCTGGATAGCGGCTGACCCCGACGAGGTCCAATTACCGCAAGGTGCGGTCGGAAAACTGATCAGCCTGGGTGCGCGCTTGATGCCGGTCCTGGCCGAAGCCCCCGTGCAGGCGGTATGGCAGGCCAGCCGCCCGCTGTTGCGCAGTGGTGACACAGACGACCCCATGCGGATCAGCCGTGGTTTTACCTGCATCGATCATCAAGCGCAAGATGGTATTGAAGGACTTATTTCGATGGTCGGCGGCAAGGCCACCACCCTATGGGCCATGGCCGCGGAAGCAGCTGATCTGATCTGTTGGAAGACCGGACGCAACATTGCCGGCACGACGGCCGCGACGCCACTGCGGCCCTATCGAGATATCCTGCAAACAGCGGAAACATGGATGTAATTTGATGCGCACTCAAACCGTCACCTTCCGGATCCTGCGATTCAAACCCGACCGGATTGAACCGCCCCGCTACGAGGATTTCAAAGTGCGCAGCGAACCCCGTATGACCGTTCTGGACGGCCTGGAACAAATCCGGCTCAACCAGGATGCAACCCTTATGTACCGGCACTGCTGCCACCATTCCTCTTGCGGCACCTGTGCGTGCACCATCAATGGTACACCCGCTCTAGCCTGTGCGAATCGGATTGCCGCTTTGCAATCGGATGTAATTACCGTGTCGCCCTTGGCCAATCTCACCTGCTTGGGTGATTTGGCCGTGGATATGACCGCCTTTTTCAAGGAAATGGACCCCCACTGGACCCATGTCCGTCCATGTGCAGGGATGACGTCCAACCGTATTCCCGAGGATGTAAATCAGGTAGTGCGCCTGGAAAACTGTATTGAGTGCGGTTGCTGCGTGGCTGCCTGTCCGGTCTCCGCGACTGAGGGGGAATTTATGGGGCCTGCCGTCCTGGCGGCCATTCACAATGAAATCCGGAATCGACCGACAACCAAGAAGTCACTACTACGCCTAGCCAACGATTCGCGTGGAGCGTTCAAGTGTCAACGCCACCTGGTCTGCAGCCGGGTGTGCCCTACCCGGGTATATCCAGCGCGACAAATTGCCGATCTCCAGCGGGCGCTTGATGCGCTATCATCCCAGGATGCTTGAATTCAGGTATTGCGCTGTTGATAAGCGCGCGGCCCCTGTGTAAACCCAAGCAGCTTGAGCAACAACAGGCAGAAAGAGAAAATCCCCGCAAAAACCAGCACGGTAAGACCGACACTCCACCCCCACCACAAAGGCGCGTTGACCAGTACGGTACCACCGCCAATGATGGGCAGGACAAAGATGTTCATCAGGGCAATTTCAAAGGCCACCGGTGTTTTAAATTCAGGGTCGACGATTCGCAATAGCAACAGTCCGCAAGACACAGTTCCGGTAACCGTTCCAAATATGGCGGCCGAGCGCTCCAGTCCAAAGGCATCGAGTCGCTTGCCGAAATAGATCACGATCATGGTCGTGAGGATACCGTTGGCCAGAGCGATAACGCTGATGGGCAGGATGTAGTCCCAGACGATCTTCATCTGGATGGCCGCCACCGTGGCTACGATGAGGTAGTCGACGGACCAGCCGGTGATCCGGCGCTGGATGCCCGGATCGACGAGGTAGACAATGCCGGCGGCTTTCAGCATTCCCTTCAAGAGGTAGGCCGTCCCCAGGCCAAAAAAGAAGAAGAAGCCCCAGAGGATGGTCGCCACATCGGGCGGCACCATGGATCCCAGGAGCCCGACAATTGCCCAAGTGATGCCGTAGACAATACCCACCAGGGCGGCCTGGAAAGCCAGGGTTTCCGCATTGCCCGTATGGATGGTCAGACGTCCGGCGGATTCGTTTACACTGCTTTGCGGCAACAGGCCAACCAGGAAATCCCGGGAAAGCTCTCCGGAACCAAAAGTGGCCCAGCCTTTGCGGATGCCATAGTTCACCAGGGGAACACCCACAAAAAAAGCAAAGAAATAGCCCACGGCCGCAAAGGTAAGCCCAATGGTGGCCGCATTGGCAAACCCCACCCCCTCCCAGGCTTTGCCAATGGACAACGCCTGACCGGGGCCTTCATTGAAACCCAAAGGTACTAAGAATCCAAAGGTTGGAAAGAGTTCCAACCCGACAAACCCGAAGACAATCACGAAAAGTCCACCGAGCACCGCCTGGCAGGGGAAGGTCAAGCCCTGCATGAGCGCCATCCAGGTGGGACCTTTGAGCATCTGTTTTCCGGACACCGGATGTTCGGCATCCTCATCATCCCGCGTCAATCCCACTGAAATAAATGAGATGTTGAAAAAATGGTAGGCGAATGTCTCGATCGTACCCACGGTGATATCCAGCAGTCCGGTGTGCATCAGGACCAGGCCGAACACCCCGCCGATCAGGCAGCTGGGAAAAAGAAACCGCTGCAGGAACCCCACTTTGGCTCGCAGCAAAACGCCGAGCAGCAAAAGACCGGATAGAAACGCAAATACCAACATGCCGTTGAAAGGAAAAGGACTGTGCATATCAATCTCCACAAAGAGCAGGGTCCAAGGGTTCGGGGGTTCCAGGGGTCAAATTGAAAATTAAAACACCTGAACACCGAACATCGAACGTTCAACATCGAACCTTGAACTGTCGTCGCCTACGGCGGCCAATCATTGTTTTAAACCATATTGGCGCGTCAGCTCCTTTTTCGACGTTGGATGTTGGATGTTCAATGTTCGAAGTTCAAAAGGGTGTTCATTTGACTCGCACCAGGGAACCCTAATTTCTCAATCGCATATGTAAAGGTCCGACTTTCAATGTACTAACTACCTTGCCAAAGAAGTCTTCACTGCACAAATAGATCATTCACAAAGCTTGTCAAAATCTTCTCCCGGGCCGCGGCAGGCAGCGCATCCAACAGCCCGTTGATATCCGCCATGCGGTCGGGGAGACCGCCTGCGTCGATACCGGCCATGGCCAGTAGTCCCTGGATGTCTTCGTCTGAGACGTCCTCCAGATCGATCTGCTCCAAGCCCCCGCGAACCATTTTCACCAGATCCCCCTCCGGTAAGGTCGCGGCAGTCCGGATGCACGTTTCCAGATCTTTGAGCAGATCCTCTTCCCAGCCCACATTGGAAGCATTGATGGACAGGTGAATGTGGGCGGGCGAGTTGTCAAAAGACAGGGCCGGCTGAATGTACCAACCGCGGGCATTCATTTCATCGATGATATGGAAAACATTGACCGTGTCGGACGTAAACGCCACCAGGCTCATCTGGGGTGGCGCCAACAGCCGGATGCCGTCGATCGCTTCAATGCCCGCCGCGATTTTCTTTACGGCTGCCAGTTTCTTGCGGGCGATTTCCAGGTAGCCCGCATCGCCCAGGTAGTTCAGAACGGCCCACGCGGCCGCCATGGGGCCTCCGGATTTGCTGCTTTGGACGGCATTGTTGATAATCGTATAACCGATCCAGCTGGAACATGCAAATATCTGATGTCGTCGCAGATCCTTATGTCGATAAAGCACCAGGGAAGCGCCTTTGGGTGAATAGGCATACTTGTGCAGATCCATGGATATAGAGGACACCCCGGGCACACTGAAATCAAAGTCCGGCACCGGCTCGCCCAGCCGTTTAAAATAAGGCAGCAGAAAGCCGCCCATGCAGGCGTCGGTGTGCAGCCACAGATCCTTTTCCAGGGCAATAGCACCAAGCTCTGTAATGGGATCGATAACACCCTGGGCATAAGAAGGCGCTGAGCCGACCAGCATAATGGTGTTCGCGGTTATCGCTTGACGAACATCGTCCGCGCGCACTTTGAAGCTCTGTGGGTCCACGGCAACCGGCACGACGTTGATATCCAAATAATGGGCAGCCTTATGGAAAGCCGCGTGGGCTGTTGTCGGCAGAATCATTTCAGGGCATTTAATATCCGGCCGTTTTTCACGGTGATAGTCCCGGGCAGCCTTCACAGCCAGGATGATGCTTTCCGTCCCGCCGCTGGAAAAATTGCCGACCACCTGTTCATCCCCGCGCAGGTGGCGGGCACCGAAAGCGGCCAGTTCTCTTTCCAGCCGCTGCAGGCTCTGGAAGACAGTGAAATCCAGGCCGTTTTCCGACAGAAAGGCGTTGTAGGCCCGCTTACCCACGGCCATCACATCTTTACCGGGGTCGAACACATAACCAAATGCCCGCCCTTCCTGCCATTTCAGGTCCTCTTGGCGGAAGGCTTCCAGCTGGGCAAACACCGCTTGCGCCGACATCCCTTTTTCTGAAATCTTCATAGGTACTCCTCATCAATTTTTGTAATCATCCGTGCATATCCCAGATTGTTTTGGTGAGTAGAAGCCCTGAGAGTAAAACCAGGAACAACATCACCTTTTTCCTGAATACGTCCTGATCCGTTTTAAAAAAGGTTCGCTTGCCGACCGCCAGGCCAAGCCCCATGGGGACCAGGGCCATCAAGAACAGGCACAAGTGGTCGCCTGTCAACAACCCCATGCCGGCACAGGTGCCGACGGCGATAATGTCTGTTCCCAGGAAATAGGCGATGAGCGACGCCCGTGAAACGTCGACTCCCCCTGGGGATGAAAAAAAGAACAAAACAACCGGCGGCCCGCCTACCGCGGCACTACCATTGAAGATGCCCGACATGGTTCCGGTTACCAGCGTGCCGCCGCGTCCAATAGCTTGCCTTGGTCGATATCCGCTGTGGAGCAACCCGGCCAGAAGGGCCACCACCCCGGAAATGGCTATTTTCAACTGGTGCTCCGGCAGGAACCCCAGCAGCCAGACACCGATTGGCGTCCCCGCGATCACACCTGCAGAAAGCCACAGCAGGGCCGGCCAATTTATCTTACGCCAGACACCGATAATCAGATAGGCGCTGGCCATAATCTCCAAGAGCAATACGGCCGGTACGATGACCGTCGGCGCAAACAACAGGGAGAGCCCGGCTACGGTAATCATAGAGAACCCGAACCCGCCATAGCCCCGTACATATCCGGCCAACATGATAACAACGGCAAAAAAAACGAACTCCAACGGGGTCTGTGGCATATTATCTCTTGACTGTTACTGTAGACGCAGGTAATCTTCACTATGATGTTTCAAGTTTCAAACTTGTGAAATATCATTCGCAATATGCGCTGTCAACTGCTAATACGGGTTTAAACAATGAGTGTGGAAGATCGTAAAGCGTGGGAACGGGAACAGCGGGAAAAACGCATTATAGACATCGCCCTGGCCGTGTTTCTGGAACGTGGTTATGACGGAACGGGCATACCGGCCATTGCCGATGCAGCCGGGTACAACAAGCGCACCATCTATCTATATTTTCAGAATAAAAAGGAGATTTTCCTGGCGGTGGCCCTGCGTTGTATGCAATTGCTGAAAGATAGCCTGGGGACAACGGCAGAACTTGTTCAGGAAGAACGGGCCGGTCTGCGAGAGTTCGCCTGGGCATTTTTTTGTTTCGCCGAGGATTACCCGGAATACATGGACTTGATCATGATCTACGAGTCCCGGTATTTTGTCTATCATGAAGCGGATAAGCCTGCAGATTTTGGTAACAGACATATCGCCTGCCAGAAGATTTCCGATGAGATTGCCGACATGGCGACGGCCGCTATTGAAAAAGCTATCGCGAATGGTACGTTTGTTACCGATCTCAAACCGCGCCAGCTCATGCTGCTGCTATGGGGGCAGATTTTCGGGGTAATCCAGATTCTGCGCATCCGTGAAAAACATTTCGAAGATGCTTTCGGGCTTGGTCGTGACGACCTGTTCAATCAGTTTGTAAAGATGGTGGAAAAGGCCCTTTCTGCATAGACCCGGTTTTCAATATTCAAACGGCAGCCTTGGGGTAAAACCGAGTCTGCCGTTTGTATTGCGTTATTGGTTCTTTTTTTTAACTTGATCCTGTTCTTGCGGCTTTCCCGGCCAGGGGCCTTTGATGGCGCCTTGATTGCGGCCTCGGCCTTTGCCGCGTCCGTAGCCTTGACGCTCCGGGTCACGACGGCAGAATCCCGGATTGCGGCCGACCCCCGGGCCTTTCCCCAGCGGGCCGGTTCCATCTCCTTGCGGCATATTACTCACCCCCTTGTTTGTTTGTCCGTCACAGCTCATCGGACGATAGATGGTTCTTCGTTGCACTTAGAAGGGTGCAACAAACATCGAAACTTAGCAGGTTGTCTCCTTTGCCTTTACCAGTGTCCATCCACATTGGCGTCTTCAAGAAATTGACAGCGTCCCTCAGCAAAATCTCCGATGGTCTCCCGCACGGTTCCCCGGGCGTCATTGGAAACGCTTATATTTGCCGCTTTCAGGGTTTTGAATGCATTTGGACCACAATAACCGGTGATCAAAATGTCGGCGCCCTTGCGGCTGACCATTACGGCCGCATTGATACCGGCCCCTTTGAACGCGTTGACATTCTCGCTGTTATCCAGCATTTCGAATTCCAGCGTTTCCGAATCCACAATGAGAATATGGGCTGCCCGGCCGAAGCGTTTATCCACCGGTGCGTCGAGATCCGTTCCCCGGGATGTAATGGCTAATTTCATGTTTAGCCCTCCTGCCATATCAGTGTCCGTGTCCACCGCCGCAGACCTGGTCGTCACCAATGACCGGCAGCGTGCCGGCGATGAGATCTGCCACCACCGGTTTGATTTCCGCTCGCTGGGCATCGTAATAGACATCGATACCGGCCTGCCGGAAACCCATCAACGGTCGCATACCGATCCCGCCAACCACGAGCGCATTTACTTTGTTGTCTGCCAAGAGGTTGACCGGCACCATGCAACCACCCTGGATGTGCTCTGCATTCGGCAAGGTGGTGACCTCCCTAATTTTTCCGTTTTCCACATCTACCAGGGTAAAGACGTCACAATGACCAAAATGGCCCGAACGAAGTCCTTCCAGGCCGCCCTCTTCAACCGAGGGTATTGCGATTCTACCGTTTTCCATTGAACTATCTCCTTGTGTTTAAATCAGTTTCGTTTCTATTTTCTGCCAAATCGCTTCCAGCGCACCGGCTGCGGGCGAAGCGGGGCTGAATTCCAGGACCGTTTGTCCCTGTAACATGGCGGCAACAAAATCAGGCTCAAACGGTATTTTGCCCACCACGGGCAGTCCGTTTTCTTCCGCAAAGGCCTCTATTTGCCCGGTCATTTCCCCATTGAGATCATATTTGTTGATGCAAACCACTGCCGGAACCTTGAAATGCGCGGCCAGTTGAACCACCCGTTTTAAATCATGCAGTCCTGAGATTGTGGGCTCCGTGATGATAATCAGGCCGGTTGCCCCGCCCAGTGAAGCAATAACAGGGCAACCGACCCCAGGAGGTCCGTCGGTTAAGATCAAATCGCAGCCCTTGCGCTGGGCCAGTTTTTTAACTTCCTGTCGGACCAGCGTGACCAGCTTGCCCGAATTTTCTTCGGCGATGCCTAGACGAGCATGCACCAGTGGTCCAAAACGGGTATTTGCCAGAAACCATTTGCCGCAAGTTTTGACCGGGAAGTCAATGGCCTTCTCAGGACAGAACCAGACACACACCCCGCACCCTTCACAGGCCAACGGGTCTACCGCGAAAGCGTCACCGATGGCATTCCAACAACACAATTCCCGGCAGAGACCACAACCGCTGCAACGGTCCGGTTGAATAACGGCTTCACCACCACCTTGAAATGCTTGGCTGGCAATGTTCTGCGGAGCCAACAGCAGGTGTAGATCGGAGGCATCCACATCCGCGTCGCACAAAGCACTGTTTGCAGCCAGAGAGGCAAACGCTGCCGTAAGGCTTGTTTTGCCGGTGCCTCCTTTACCGCTTATGATGACCAGTTCTTCCATAGTCTAATTTCTCGCAACGGCTTGGTTTATCTCGCGGTCGGCTATCACCTTTGCAATTTTGGCCGGCAGGTGCGCAAATTTGGCCCGCCACTCCGGAAAGGCTTCCACGATCAGTTTCCCGCGGGAATAAGCCCTTGCCATGCGCCGGGCAAAAGGAATCTGCATCAAAATGGGAATGTTCTCCTGATGGGCATAGTAGGCCGTTTCATTGGTGCCAAGGTCCGCCCGATTGATTATCAACCCGCAGGGAATATCTAGAACCTTCACCGCCGCGACCGCCAATTTCAGATCATGCAGGCCAAAGGGCGTCGGCTCGGTGACCAGCAGAATGAAATCAGTCCCGCGCATAGCGGTTAGAACCGGACAGGAGGTGCCCGGCGGGGCATCGATAATCGTTAATCCATCAATTCGAGAATGGGATTTCACCTCTGTAATCAAGGGTGGTGCCATGGCCTCTCCAATTCGCAGACGGCCATGGGTAAACTCAATTCCGTTCCTACGGCCTTTTTCCACAACGCCGATATGACGCCTTCCGCGAGTGAGGGCATCTTCAGGACAGACTCTAAAACAGCCGCCACAACTGTGGCACAGTTCGGGGAATGTCAAGACCGTCTCCGGTAGAACCGCAATTGCCTTAAACTGGCAAATTTCAGCACACTGGCCGCACCGGGTACAACGGTTTAAGTCCACCTCCGGAATTTGCACGTTACAATCTCGGGTGTTCTCGATATCCGGCTTCAAGAAAAGGTGGGCATTGGGCTCCTCCACATCACAGTCCAGCAGACAGACGTCACGGCCGACTGCCCAGGCCAGATTGGTTGCCACGGTGGTCTTGCCGGTGCCGCCTTTTCCGCTGGCAATACTGATGATCATGTTCCATCCGTTCCGAATCTTAAAGTTACTGGAATTCACAATTACGAGCTTTTGCTCATAAAATACTGGCTAAAAATGAATTGTCAAGCCAATTTTGGTCTTTTGCTCAAAATAAAGCACTGGCGGATAGGATAGGGTGGCGGGACGCATGGCCGATCATAGGATGGCGTTGAGCTTATCCAGTAATACATCCAGCTGATCTACATCCGGATACGGCGGGAGTGTTGCCAGAATACCGAGCCCTTCACTGGCTTGGTGAAACTCGCCATCATCAAGGGAACTGATGAGCGCACAGTTGATCGTCGGGTCTCGGGAAACCAGCTTGGCGACGAATTCGAGACCGGTCATATCGACCAGCATCTCGTCGACAAGAACGAGGTCACATGGTTTTTCTAAAGCCATCCTCAGGGCATCGTTGCCAGAAGTCGCTGTAGCGAGTACTACCCGGTTGTCCAAGCGAATCGCCGGCTCCAGTTTCGCAAATGGCTCAGCTTCTGAATCGACCAAAAGCAAGTTGTACATCCATTTTCTCCAAATAGTGTCTATAAGTTCCTATTGACAGTTCCGATGGGCATGTTTATTTAGAGTATATGCTCATTTTTGCTTGATTTCAACCCCCTTGACAGAAATATTTTTCGTCCATATTTTATTTTTTTATATTTACTTAATTCATATTACTCAAAAAAGGACAAAAAATGAGTCAGATCATGTCGCAACCGGGAGAGACCGGTGAGGCCGCCATGCTTGCCGAAACCGGGTATTCACAAACAGCCATCAAGTATTATCTGGAGAAACCGAATATGCGCGAAATGGCCGACGCCGATCAGGTGTCGGAGTTTCTCGGCTCGTGCGGGGACACCATGAAGGTGTTTCTCAAAATTGAAGACAATGTCATTACCGATGCCAGCTACCAGGTGCTGGGCTGCCCGGGGGCTATTTCCGCGGCCATGGCGGCGGTTGATCTGATCAAAGGCAAAGATCTGAATTTCGCCAAATCGCTGAATGATGGTGATATATTTAAAGTTCTGGTCGAAATACCCTCCAAGAAACACCATTGCATCCAGTTGGCCGTAAAAGCCCTGCACAAAGCGGTGGATGAATACCGCGAAGGTGTCGTGGTCCCGGATGGGTGTGAAACCGATTGCGACTGCAAACAAGGATGCCCGAGCAAAGGCATCATGTCTTTGCCCGAAAAGCAGTCGCTTTAAAAAGTCAGTTGACTTTCAAAGGCCCGTGTGATCTTTATAATCGTCTAACGGACTGACTTTTCACCAATAGCAGGAGATGAACACCATGATGGGCTTTCCCGGCGGAATGGAACTTTTTGTAATCCTTCTAAACGTGCTGATTCTTTTCGGCGGCAAAAAACTGCCGGAATTGATGGGCGGCATCGGCAAAGGCATCAAAAGCTTCAAGAAGGGAATCAACGACCCCGACCCAATAGACGACGACACCAAGACCCAGGATCAAGTCACCCACGAAGCAGCTCAGGGAAACGAAGACAAATCCTGATGCGGTCGGAACGTATCGCCTGCCGCGCAGCCAGGTGCTTGTGCCCCATACAATCAGAAGCCAACGTTAAAGGCCCGGTTAAAATGACCGGGCCTTTTTTTAATGGCCGGTTTGCGTCTCGCACCGGCATGTAGTATGGTCTTCAAGTGATATCGGATGGTTGGAATCTCACAGCCACCAGCGATCGTCACCTTAAGGACTCTCGGCATGCAGCCCAAAACCCCTGAAAAGCCAGTTGAAAACCAGCCGGATGTCGGCCTGGGAACGTTCGGGGGTGTGTTCACACCCAGTGTCTTGACCATCCTGGGCATCATCCTTTTTTTAAGGCTTGGCTATGTCGTCGGCAATGCCGGCCTGTTCAAAGCCTTGATCATCATCGGAATCGCAAATCTCATCTCGGTTCTTACCAGCATTTCTCTGGCGGCCATCGCCACCAATCTCAGGGTAAAAGGCGGCGGTGACTATTATCTGATCTCCCGGACCCTGGGCGTCGAATTCGGCGGTGCCATCGGCTTGGTCCTGTTTCTGGCCCAATCGGTCTCTATCGCGTTTTATTGTATCGGCTTCGGTGAAGCGGTTTGCGCTATGTTGGCAAACCCGTCTCTGCCACCGCGCGCCATTGCGGCTATCGCAGTGGCGGCGCTTTTCATATTGGCCTGGATCGGGGCGGACCTGGCCACTAAATTCCAGTATGTGGTCATGGTTCTGTTGGTTGCGGCCCTGGGCTCATTTTACGTCGGCAGCCTGGCGGCCTGGAATCCGGATACATTTGCGCAAAGCTGGACGACTGACGCGGGCGGTCCCGGCTTCTGGGTGTTGTTTGCCATTTTTTTCCCGGCGGTTACCGGCTTTACCCAGGGTGTCAGCATGTCGGGCGACCTGAAGGATCCGGGCAGGAGCCTGCCGCTAGGGACCTTTCTGGCCGTAGGTGTCTCCATTGTCGTTTACTTCACGGTGGCCCTGCTGTTTGCCGGGGCTTTGCCCCTGCAGGTCCTGGCCAGCGACTACGGCGCCACGCGCCTGGCCTCGATTTTCGGCCCCCTGATCGATGCCGGCGTCATTGCCGCCACCCTCTCTTCGGCCATGGCTTCATTTCTAGGCGCACCGCGTATCCTGCAGTCCCTGGCCGGGGACAAGATTTTCCCCGTGCTGAACCCATTCGCCCAAGGAAGTGGTCCGGCCAACAACCCGCGCCGGGGCGTACTGCTCGCGGCGGCAATTGCCTTCGGGACCATCGCCATCGGCAACCTGAACCTGATAGCACCGGTCGTGTCCATGTTTTTCCTCATCTCCTACGGCCTGCTGAACTACGCCACCTGGTTCGAAGCGCGGGCGGCCAGCCCATCCTTTCGCCCCCGTTTCAGGTGGTTTGACCAACGCCTGAGCCTCGCGGGCGGCCTGGCCTGCCTGGGCGCCATGCTGGCCATCGACCTGAAAACCGGCCTCATCGCTGTTTCCCTGCTCTTTGCCATCTACCAGTACCTGAAAAGAACCGCCGGTCCCGCCCGCTGGGCGGATGGCCGGCGCTCCTACATAATTCACCGCGCCCTGGAACATTTGAAAGCAGCCGCCCATGAACCTGAACATGACCGTGACTGGCGGCCGCACATTCTTGCCTTTTCCGATAATCCCGGTCGCCGGGCAAAATTGCTCCAATTTGCCGCCTGGGTGGAAGGCGGCAGCGGCTCAACGACCGCCGTCCAGATTGTCGCCGGCCGGGGCGGTCGCAGACTCAAACAATATCAGGAAACCGAGAGCGCACTGCGCAAAGAACTACGCAAGGCCAATTCAAATGCGTTTCCGCTGGTTGTGCTGACACCTGACTTGCAGAGCGGCATCGCGACCCTGGTGCAATCATTCGGGTTCGGCCCGCTAAAAGCCAACACCATGCTCCTGAACTGGATTAACCGTACCCCGGAAAATATCAAGGACCCCCGGGCCGTGCGATTTACCCGCAATCTTCAGGCCATCTTTCGTCTGGGAAAGAACATCATCATTCTGGATTCCAAAAAGGACCCTCTGGAAATACCGCCCCAAAATAGACGCATCGACATCTGGTGGTGGGATGATGCCACCGGTCGCCTGATGCTGTTGCTCAACCACCTGATGACCCGGAGCCCCGATTGGGACCGGTCCAATATCCGGGTGCTGGCTGCCGGGTACGACCAGGCCTCCGGTAAGAACATTGCCGATTTGAATGCTACTTTAGAAGAAGCCCGCATCGACGCCGCCACCGAAGTGGTCATCAATGCCGGACCGGAATCGGTCGTGGCCTATTCGAACGATGCATCGGTGGTCTTCATGCCCTTTCGCTTCAGGCGGCAAACGGTCGCCGGCCCTTTTGGCAACCCCTGTGGCGAGCTTTTGGGGCAATTGCCAACCACGGCGCTGGTCCTGGCCGCCGAGGACATTGACCTGGATGCCCAGCCGGAAGAAGGACCCCCCGGTGAGATGGCCGTGGCCCAAGACAACCTGGAAAAAGCCCGTAAAAACGTCGAAACCGCCGAGAAGAACGCCAATAAAGCCCGCAAAAGAATGGAAACCGCCCGAAAGGAAATAGAGGCCCTCCAGGCGCGTGAAAAGAACCCCGCTGAAATGCAAAAAGCGGAGAAGGAACTGCATGAAGCGAAAATGCAGGTGGAAAAAACCGAACGCAAAGCAGTCAAAGCGGCGGTCAAAGCTGAAAACGCGGAAAAGGATGCCCAGGCCCACGGCGTCGAAGTGGAAAACAACGGGAAGTAATAGAAGCCAACAAATCGCTTCTAAACCCTTCCATAGCAGCCCCTACACGAACTTGCCCGGCAAGGCCGTTGGCCATTGGCGACGCAGATCGGAGATTGCGCGGGGATACCTGTTCTCACTTCTGGGGCATACAACAAACCAATAGTAGATGAAGCATAAAGTCAAAAATTCAAACACGGCTCCTGATGGCACCAAATCCGAGAATGGGCGATATCAGCCAGAATTGCTCTCTCTCCAGGCGTCTTGACATTCCACTAATGTTGCTGCTAAAATTCGACATCTCTTCGAACCTGTTCAACCGTATACAAATCGACAATCCCGGCTACCCTGTGGACGGGTAGCCTATTCAAGGCGGTAATCGCCTGGACACTTTATGGCCTGCGTAAATAGTATCTTGAATCGAAGTCTACGCTTATTAATCTACCAGGAAAATACTGTAGCCAAAATAAACTCACATTCAGCCAATGATTATTCAAGGTCAACCTCGGAGGAAATCTCTATCAGTGCCTAAAGGAGGGAAAATGAAAGGAACTAAGATTTTTCTACTGTTCGGTGTCATTTTACTGAGTATAGCGGTTCTCTTGCCCCCTGCGTATGCGAAGAAGGACAAAAAGCTGGTTAGATTGCAACGGATCATGGATCAAATGCTTAAACAGTGCACAGACGAATATGAAAAAAAGACTGAACGGCTTGATCGCATAAGCGATAAGAAGGATTGGGAGCCAGAGAAACATCAAGAAGAGCATGAAAAGTTAATGGACGAATACGATGCCTGTATGGACGAAGCGGGCGAGATTGAGAGGGCCAGGGGAATCGATGACGAAATCAAGCAGGAGGTCTTGAAAAGAGCCCGCAAGCGGGAAGCAGGCTATGATAAGTGCCGGAGGAGAGGCGAAAAAAAAGGAAACAAATGTGCGCGGATGAGGAGTGAGGAATCAAGGCTGGAATGCTTTGACCAGGCGGCTGGGTATTTACAAACTTGTACCCGGAATGTAGATGGGAAATACCCGCTCATCCCCGGTTATGAATAGTCATAGAAAACTAATGCCCGCGGCAATGAACATGGGTGTATGATTCAAGTTCCAAGAACGATGCGCAGCGACCCGCCGCTACCGGGACTGCCGGCAAAGTTGTGTTCCACGGGGGCTCATGGATATCTTCCAGAGCCCTCGGCCGCAGGGCGTATCGAAACAACAAGGTACCTGTAAAATAAAGCCCAACAAACGAAGTTCGGCTTCTGTACGGTTGGTTGCTGGCGGTAATGAGCTTCCTTGCCAACGCGCTAATTCCCTTTACAATGCTTCATATTGGGGAAAAGCGCCGAAGACTTGTCTACTGCATGCTTTTGTCAAACAGCCCTCGATCTTGAAACTCCTGGGCCTTGGCATCATTCCACTGGCCGACCGGCCGCAAATAGCCCACCACCCGGCTGTATACCTCGCAATCCTGATAGTTCCTCAGCAGGCTGTCTTCTTCGAAACAGGCGTCGCATTTCAAGAAAAATTGATCTTTGGTTGGCTCGTATATGCTGCCGCCGTGGATGTGGATGCCGTCTTCCATGGGCAGGGCGGTCACGTTGACCTCACAGCCGCAATCGTGGCATTTACCCGGCCACGCCAGGGCATTCTTTTCGGGATTTTCGTCAAACAGATCATGCAGTCGCTCTACGGTCATCATGGCCATGACAATTCTCCTCATCACTGATTATTCGGTCTAGTGCTATAATTCAAACCATACCTACTAAGAATATAGCTATACATATTGTATGTCAACACTGTATCGTATACAACATATAGTAAAAAAGGTGTAAACCAAGTGAGTTGTACATTTGGAACGATTAATGCTATGTCGGCATATCCTGATGTTTTTAGTGCCTGTGCGCAGATGGCAGGTGTTCGCAAAGGGGCACAACATGGAGGAGCCATGGGAACCGCGTCAAACAAAGATACCAACCTGGAAAAAGTCAGTGAGAATCTGGTCAACTTTTCAGTCGACCGGGACGATCTCAACCGGATCATGGCCATGCTGCCCGAAGACGAGAATGTCAACCGGGTAACGGTAGAATACGAGATCCCTTTGCTGAAAATCGTCAGTGTCGGCTGGGCGATCGCTTATTTCATGGAAAACCGGCCTGAAAAAAAAGCCCTGCTGGAATCCTTCTGGCAGGCTATTGACGAATTTTCGCGCAGTCTTTCCGACGTAACCAACCTTACGACCGGGGCTGAGATCAACTATTTCCATATGATTAAAGAACGGGTGGACACCTATGTGCAAGCCTTGAACCTGCAACCCGATGCCCAGGATCCGGCCGCGGTCATCGGCCCCACGTTTGCCAACATCTGTAATGCCGCGGACAATGTCCACGTCATCATGACCGGCAACCGGGTGTTCAACGCCGCGATCATCGGCGTCAAAGAATACCTATCCCACGTCAACTTCATCTGATCTTAGAGGCTGATCCAGTCGTGCGACTCACATTTGACAAATACCGGTATGAACTGCCGGCCGCCGCAGCCAGCGGCCTGCTGCTCACCCTGGCCTTCCCTAAGATCGGTCAGCCGGCCGTGGCCTTTGTTGCCCTGGTACCGCTGCTGCTGGCCCTGCGGGGGGCAGCATTTTCCAGCGGTTTTCGTCTGGGTTTTATCACCGGCCTGGTCCATTTCATCTCGCTGGTTTACTGGGCGGCGTACACCATGAAAATATACGGACACCTGCCGCTTTACCTCTGTATTCCCTTATTGGTTCTGCTGGCTGCTTATCTGGCCCTCTACCCGGCCCTGTTCGCCGGCCTGATGACCCTCATCCGGCGCCCCGCTTTGCTGCTGCTGTTTGTGCCTGTATTTTGGTCCGCCACTGAGTTCCTGCGAGCCTTCCTGTTTACCGGGTTCCCCTGGGAGCTTTTGGGCTATTCTCAATACCGCAGCTTGCCTTTCATCCAGGTAGCCGACCTCACCGGCGTTTACGGCATCTCATTCTGGCTGACGTTGAATAATGCAGCCGTGCTGCTGGCCACCCTGGGATTGGGCCGCAGAAACTGGCAGACGCAACCGGTATCTAAAAAAGTTATTGCCGGGGGCGGTGCGCTCGTTGTGGTAATATCCGGCCTCATGTGGGGTTACGGCCAAACGCGCATTCAGGCCATTGACCGGGAGATCGCGCAGGCACCGCGTAAAAAGATTGCCGTGCTGCAAGGCAATATTGACCAAAATAAAAAATGGAAGCGTACATTTCAGCAGGCGACTATTGAGACGTACAACAACCTGGCTGCCCAGGCAAACCGGGACAAACCGGATCTCATTGTCTGGCCGGAGACCGCCACGCCTTTCTTCATCGGTCACAATCGCCCCATGACCGATCTGTTGCAGGAGGGTATTCGCCGGACCAAAACCGATCATCTCATTGGCACCCCAACGGCCATTCGTTACAAGGGACGAACCGCCTATCACAACAGTGCGGTTTTGTTCGATGCCCAAAGCCGGGTCGTCGACCATTATGAAAAGGTCCACCTGGTACCGTATGGGGAGTATGTCCCTTTCAAAGAATGGCTGCCTTTTATCGGCAAGATGGTCGCCCAGGTAGGTGACTTCATCCCCGGCGAGGAGGGCAAGGCCATTGCCTGGCAGGGTGGACGTCTGGGGGTTCAGATCTGTTATGAAATCATCTTTCCGGAACTTTCCAGATCAATGGTAAAGAACAAAACCGACATCCTGGTCAACATCACCAACGATGCCTGGTTTGGAGAAACCAGCGCCCCCCGCCAACACTTTTCCATGGCTGTCTTTCGGAGCATCGAAAACCGCCGGGCTCTGGCACGATCGGCCAACACCGGCATCAGCGGCTTTATCGATCCCGTCGGCCGGATCTTGAAGGCCTCCAAGCTGAATACGACCGCGGCCCTGACCCAGAGCTTACCTTTGATGACCACAGCCAGCATCTACACCCGCGTCGGAGACCTTTTCGCGTGGGGATGCCTACTCGTGACCCTTATAATCAGCGGTCGTCGCCTTATTGACTTTCTTAAAAAACGAAAAAGCTGAACAGCGTCTTGTCCGTTTCAGCCTGCTCCTGTCGTGGCCATAAAAACAAATTGCGCTAAGCAACAATTTTGGTGTAATAAGTCGCTGCACATGTTAATGTAGGGCAACTAAGCAAATTAAGGGGGTTGCACCATGTCCGCAGAATTAAAACAAAAGATAAAGGGACTTCAGCAGAAACTTGAAGATCTCCGAGGGTATCTTTGACCTGGCGGGCAAACAAAAAAGACTGGAAGAAATCGAACACCTTCTGTCCAGAGACGGTTTCTGGGACCAACCTGAAAAATCAACCGCCATCCTGAAGGAACGCACCCAACTCACCACGAAGGTCGAAGCCTTTACCAAGCTGGTTGACAACCTGGAGGAGAGCGATCTCCTGTTGGAAATGGCCCTGGAGGAATCCGATCAGGAGTCCCTCGATGAGGTCGCCCAGCAGGTCACCACCATCGAAGCCGGCACGGACAAGCTCAGCCTCGAAATGATGCTGGACGGCGAATCGGACCAGAACAATGCGATCGTCTCCATCAATGCGGGCGCTGGCGGAACCGAAGCCCAGGATTGGGCTGAAATGCTCTTTCGCATGTACCTGCGCTGGATCGAGAAGAAGGGCTTCAAGCCTTCCGTCATCGACTACCAACCCGGCGAGGAAGCAGGGATCAAGGGCGTTACCATCACGGTATCCGGCCAGAACGCCTACGGCTACCTCAAATCGGAAAACGGTGTCCATCGCCTGGTGCGCATCTCCCCCTTCAATGCCAGTGGGAAACGCCATACCTCGTTTGCTTCCGTCTTCGTCTATCCGGAGCTGGACCAGGAAATTGTGATCGATGTAGAAGAAAAAGACCTGCGGATTGATGTATACCGAGCCAGTGGAGCCGGTGGGCAGCACGTCAACAAGACGTCTAGCGCCGTCCGAATCACTCACTTGCCGAGCGGTATTGTGGTACAGTGCCAACAGGAAAAATCCCAACATCGCAACAAGGAGATGGCCCTGAAAGTCCTCAAGGCCCGCCTGTATCAGGACGAAAAGAAGCGACAGGACGAAAAACTCCAGGAAATCCATGATGGTAAAGATGATATTGCCTGGGGCAGCCAGATCCGATCGTATGTCCTGCATCCCTACCAAATGGTAAAAGACCACCGTATCAACCTCGACATCGGCAATGTGAACCAGGTGCTCGACGGCGGCATCGACCCATTCATCGAAGGCGTCCTTTTGGCCGGCAAATCCTAGCCCAAATATTTTATGAATTTTTTTCTACACAATGGACTCTATACCATCATTCAAATATAGAAGAGCTGTTTGTGATCTGGTTTTCAGTGGAAATTTTGCATTCTGTGCGATTTTCCAGGAACGCAGAAAATTTCACCCGGCGGGCGAGCCCGAGGTACCCGCTGGCGGCGTTATCGGGGGCTTGCCAATGAGCACCTCGAACTCGTAAAATATGCGGGCTTATGGAACCTATCGATGTCATAAAAGAATTCTACCGGCCCGGCTCCCGATGCCACGCGACCCTGGTCCATCACAGCGAACAGGTCACCCAAAAAGCACTCGCTGTTGCCACCAGGGTTCCCCACCTTGAACCGGACCTGGATTTCATAGCGGAAGCCGCCATGCTGCATGATATCGGCATCCGCGCGACAGCGGCCGAATCTTTGGGCTGTCATGGCAAACACCCTTACCTGCTGCACGGTACCTTGGGCAGAAAAATGCTGGACGGCCTGGACCTGCCCCGCCACGCCCTGGTGTGTGAAAGGCATGTCGGCGTCGGCATCTCGGCTACAGACATTGTTACCCACAATCTCCCGCTGCCCATCCGTGACATGCGCCCGGTTTCCATCGAAGAACAAATCATCTGTTATGCCGACAAGTTCTTCTCGAAAAACGGCAACGGCAACGGCCGGGAAAAGTCGGTCGAAGAAGTATTGACGGAAATTGAAGCCTACGGTCCGGATAAGGTGGCTCGTTTTAAGGCCTGGCTGGAGATGTTTGGCGGTTCGTTAACGGTCGTTGATTGAATTGGAAGCAGCCAAGTAATCTGACGGCTCACCCTCCCCTAACTCCTCCCGTCAAGGGAGGGGAACCGACGCCGCCGCTGTCTTAATCTGACCTCACTCATCCCACCGAAGGCTTGCGAGTATAGCCTCCCTCCCCTGGAGGGAGGGGTTGGGGGAGGGGGTTGTACCTATTTTTACTATCCCTCCATTTTTATAGTAATTAACCCAACCAAAAAAAGAAGCCCACCGGAGGCAACTCCGGTGGGCTTCTTTTTTTGTAACGAGACACATACGCCGTTTGGTGACCGCAGATTCGGAGTTCGAGGTTTAACCTCTGAACCCCTGAACGTTTGAACCTGGGAACCTTTCGATTACCACCCCAGCTTAAGGAACCTGTCGATGGAATTGGCCGCCTCCCGTCCGGCGCCCATGGCCAGGATCACGGTGGCCGCTCCCGTAACGATGTCCCCGCCGGCCCAGACCCCGCGCTTGGTGGTTTTTCCGGTTTCCGGTTCGGCAATGACATAGCCCCACTGGTTCAACTGCATATCGGGCGTCTCGCTGGTAAGCAGCGGGTTGGCCCCGGAACCGACCGCCACGACACACAGGTCGCATTCAATCTCGAATTCAGAACCCTCGATGGGGACCGGGCTCCGGCGGCCGGACTCATCGGGTTCGCCAAGTTCCATTTGGAGGCAGACCATACCGGTCAGGCGTCCCTTTTCGTTACCGAGATACTGGGTGGGATTCGTGAGCAGAAAGAGCTCGATGCCCTCTTCTTCTGCATGGTGGATTTCCGCCTGGCGGGCCGGCATCTCCTCACGGGATCGACGGTAGACGATTTTAACCTCTTCGGCGCCCAAACGCATGGCGGTTCGGGCCGCATCCATGGCAACGTTCCCGGCCCCGAGCACGACCACTTTTTTGCCGAGTGGAATCGGGGTGTCCACCTTAGGGAATTCATATGCCTTCATCAGGTTGGCCCGCGTCAAGTACTCGTTGGCGGACAGGATACCCACATAGTTTTCACCGGGAATGTTCATAAAGCGGGGCAGGCCGGCACCCACGCCGACGTACACCGCATCGTAGCCTTGCTCGAACAATTCGTCGATAGAAACCGTGCGGCCGACCACCGCGTTACACTCTACTTTGACGCCTAGCCGCTCCAGAAAATTGACTTCCTGGGCAACGATTGCTTTGGGCAGACGGAATTCCGGAATGCCGTATACCAAGACCCCGCCGGGTTTATGGAACGCTTCCAAAATAGTGACATCATGCCCCTTGACAATGAGGTCGCCCGCCACGGTAAGGCCGGAAGGTCCGGAACCGACAATGGCCACTTTTTTCCCAGTGGACGGCTGAACCGGCGGCAGCTCACCGGTCCCGTTCTCCCGCTCCCAGTCTGCGCAAAAGCGCTCCAAGTTGCCGATAGCCACCGGCTCACCCTTTTTACCGACAATGCACAGCCCCTCGCACTGAATCTCCTGGGGGCAGACCCGACCACAAACCGCCGGCAGGGCGTTCTTGGCCCACAGGTTCCGGATGGCCCCGGTAAGATCGCCTTCGGTTATCAAGTTGATAAAGCCCGGGATATCTACCTCCACCGGGCAGCCGGCCACGCAGGCCGGTTTGCGGCACTGCAGACAGCGGGCGGCCTCTTCCTGGGCCATTTTAACCGTATACCCGGTGGGCACTTCCAGAAAGTTGCGCGCCCTGACCTGGGGTTCCTGTTCGGGCATCGCCACCCGGGGAACCGCATTCTTTTTAGCCATTCTCTCCTCCGTAAAAATATAACTGCAACTATCTTTTCTATATATTTCTGAATCTAATTCTCTTTATGGTGTCCTCCCAGAAGCGGTAGGTTTTGGTTCGGAGCAAGGCTTGAGCCGTTTTGAGACCGCAGGCCTAGCAGACGCTATGTCGAGGATCTCAAAAGGGCGAAAACGCCGCTCCGGGCCAAAAGATGCCGTTTCTGGGTAGACACTATTGGGCGTCGCGGATGGTGCAGTACTCCTCATGACACCGGCGCTCCTCTTCCAGATAGGCCTGCAACCTCAGCATCAGCTCGTCATAGTCCACCTTGTGGCCGTCAAACTCAGGACCGTCCACACACGCGAACTTTGTTTCGCCCCCGACGGTCACCCGGCAGCCGCCGCACATCCCGGTACCGTCCACCATAATGGGATTGAGGCTGACCATGGTCGGCACATCGTATTTTTTGGTGATATTACTCAATGCTTTCATCATGGGTACCGGCCCGATCCCCACTACCAGTTTTACATCCCCGGCCTCTATGACCTCCTGCATGACCTCGGTAACGAAACCATGGTGTCCATAAGAGCCATCGTCGGTACATACTCTCAGGTCGTGGGAAGCGGCCCCCATCTCTTTTTCCAGGATTAGCAAGTCCTTATTGCGAGCCCCGATAATACACGTCACATCGTTGCCGACCTCTTTCAAGGCACGCGTGATCGGGTGCAAAACCGCCACGCCGGTTCCACCGCCCACGCAAACGACTTTCCCTACTTTTTCAATATGGGTGGCTTTTCCGAGGGGGCCGATCACATCCTGGTAAGCATCGCCTACCGCCAGATCCTTAAAAATGGCTGTCGATTTCCCAACGACCATGTATATAATTGTAATCGTTCCCTTTTCAGAATCCGTTTCGGCCATGGTCAACGGAATCCGCTCACCTTCTTCATTGGCCTTCAGGATCACGAATTGGCCGGGCTTGGCTTTTTGGGCAATCAGGGGAGCTTCTATTTCGTTGAGAATGACGGTCCCTTCTGCCATCTCTTCGCGACGAACAATTTTAAACATTGCTAACCTCCGGGCGTACATCGCCATGTCTGTATTGGTTTCAGCCGTTGCAAAAATGAATAGATACGTTCTGTGAGCGGTGCGAGCAGCAGCAATGAACAAGGATCTTAGCGAAGTGCGGGCATCTGGAATATGATCTCTCGCTGAACAGTATTACCGGTATTTTACGATGGCTTTCAAATAATAGTTCTTACTATTTAGTCACATTAAAGAGTGCAAAAAAGCATATACCCTTTATAAAAGCAACCCTATTTTGGCAAGAACATCGACCAAGGGACGGTATCAAGCACATTTCGGGAGCTCCGCCTATTGAACCGAGGGTCAGCTTGTGTTAAATCGCCAGCGTTATCCCGTCTATCCGGCCGCAGATGGAACAAGGAAGGTATCATGAAGCTATTTGACAGCCACTGCCACCTCGATGATCGGACCTTTGAAAAAGACTGGTCTGCGGTGCTTGAACGCATGGCCGCCAACAATGTGGAAGCCGCGCTGATTGCCGGGATCAATGCCGAACGCTCCGTTAAAGGCTTGGCGTTGGCTGAGAGGCATCCGGGATTGTACGCAGCGGTGGGCGTTCACCCCCATGACGCCAGCCAATGTGATGAAAAGATGTTAAACATCCTGAAGGATCTTGCCGCCAATCCCAGGGTCAGGGCGTGGGGCGAAATCGGGCTTGATTTCAACAGGATGTACTCCCCTCGGGATGTACAGGAAAAATGGTTTGTTCGCCAGCTTGAAATCGCGGACAACCTTGGGCTGCCGCTTATATTCCATGAACGTGACAGCCAGGGCCGCTTGTTGGCGCTGTTGGATCAACATCCCAAGACCCGGCGGACCGGGGTGGTGCACTGTTTCAGCGGTACCGACGCGGAACTGAAGCGGTATTTAGAGCTGGGGTTTTACATCGGCATAACCGGTATCCTTACTATCCAGAAACGGGGACGCCGGCTCCGTGAACAGGTGAATATGATTCCCCCGGAACGCCTCCTCATTGAAACGGACGCCCCGTATCTCACCCCGGCGCCGCAGAAAAACCGCCACCGCCGCAATGAACCCGCCTTTGTTAAATCGGTCTTGCTCAAGTTGGCCGAGGTAACTCGCACGGAGGCCGAAGCCCTGGCTGACACGGTCTGGGATAACACCTGTCGCCTGTTTGGGGTTCGCCCATAAGTGTCTGTTATACCATCTGGTAATATATCTTAAGGTTATTGAAATCCGTCCACGTAGCGGTCCACCTCATTCAGGTAGAGCCGGCGTTGTTCTTCTCCTAAAAACGCTGCTTCGAAAGAGTTGCGGGCCAATGCCTGGAGGTCCCGGTTGGTTAAATCAAACACTTCGCAAATAGCCACGAAGTTTTCATTGATGTAGCCACCGAAATAGGCCGGGTCATCCGAATTGATGGTCACGCACAAACCCCGGTCTATCAACATTTTCACATTATGATGGGCGAGCGAATCAAAAACCTTCAATTTCACATTCGAAAAGGGACATACGGTCAGCGGCACCTTTTCCCGCACCAGGGTTTGGACGAGATCATCATCCTCCAGACAGCGTACGCCGTGATCGATCCGCGCCGCCTTCAGCAGGGTGAGGGCTTGCCGGATATAACCGGGCGGTCCTTCTTCACCCGCATGGGCTACCACGTGAAATCCGAGCTCACGCGCCCGCTCGAATACGGCTTCAAAAAGTCTGGGGGGATAACCAGCCTCCGAAGAATCCAACCCGACGGCAATAATGTGCTCGCCGTAAGGTTCGGCCTGCGAAAGGGTGTCAAGGGCGTCATCCGGGCTGAGATGCCGCAGGAAACACATGATGAGGTGGGCTGACAAGTCCAGCGTTTCACGGCCACGGACCAGAGCCCGACTCAGACCGGAAATCACCGTATCAAATGAGACCCCGCGCGCGGTGTGGGTCTGGGCGTCAAAAAATATCTCGGCGTGCCGAACATTCTGGGCGTGTGCCTTTTCAAGGTACGCCCACGCCAAGTCTTCAAAATCTACCGCCTTTTTCAACACGCGCGCACCAGCATAATAAATGTCCAAGAAAGACTGCAGATTGGTAAACGCATAGGCCTGCCGCAGGGCCTCCACCGAATCGAAATCAGGGGAAAGCCCGTTGCGGGCGGCCAGGGCAAACATCATTTCCGGTTCGAGAGTCCCCTCGATATGCACATGCAACTCGGCTTTTGGAAGGCCCTGGATAAAGGTTTTGGTGTCCGGACCAATCATCCTCTCCTCCCCCTGGCCGGGTGTGTGCGTGTGACCGGCCGTTGATTGGAACTGCCGTACTCCCTGGTGGCAGTTAAACCAAGCTTAACACCGGAATTTTGGCCTGCATCACCTTCTCCGCTATTTCAATACCGGCGCCAAAGCGCTTGCCCCGGCCGGTTTCCAGCGAACGGCACCAGATGACTTTACCCCGGTGTATCCGTGATACCGTTTCCCGCAGGGCCCCGTCCGGTGTCACCATCTCGATGTTTACAGTTGTACCGGGCTCCAGGGCCAGGCCGCTTTCTACGCACACCCCCTGTTCTCCGGCGTTCACAATTCTGCCGGGAAATGGTTCCGACGGTTCAGATTCGGTGGGCCCCGCCTTGGGGTCCATGGATATCCGGACCGGGTCGAATCGGGGCCGCCGTCTTGATTGCCTGGTAAAGAAAAAAGTCATGGCGCACCTCCTCATGTAAGGGGTCTGAAGCGCCCGCTGGTTCCAGTACCGCTCAACGCGGGTGGAGGCTGGATCCTGGGTACAGGTTGTCCAAGGATGTGTTCGGCAGATTTATGGCGAGGGTGATGTATAAGCTAATTGTCAAGCGGGTATGCGAGATAGGCTGTGAATGTGGCGCATCGAATGCCGAGTAGGGATTGGTCCGCGGTGTGAATTCAGTTGCGGTTTCTCCGGGATCCAATATAGGCACTTATGTATATAAAATATATTGGATTCGGCAGGATGTCAACCTGAGCCATCGAGCACCCGGCGTATGATGCGAGCCATTTTCCGTTTCATGATCGGTTTCATGACAAACGCCCGAATACCAAGGGCTTTGGCTTTGGCCTCGTCGATCATTACGCTGAAACCGGTGCACAGTATGATCGGAATATCCGGTCGAATTTCCATGAGGGCCTGCGTCAGGTCGATACCGGTCATGTTGGGCATGGTCATATCGGTAATAACCAAGTCATAAGATTCCGGTTTTGATCGAAAAAGAGCCAGGGCCTCCAGGCTGGAGGTGCGCGCGTGCACATTGTAGCCGAGCTTGATGAGCACTTTGCGGGCCAGCTTGATCACCTGTTCCTCGTCATCCACCAGCAGGATATTCTCGCTCCCCCGGGGTATATCATCATTCGCGGAATCGGAATCGGGGACCCCCACAGGCGTATCAATCCGGGGCAGACAGACTGTAATCGTTGTCCCGGATTCGAGCACTGATTTCACTGTGATAAAGCCACCGTGACTTTTAATGATGCCATGGGTAATAGAGATCCCCAGTCCGGTCCCTTTGCTTTTTTGCCGGGTCGTATAGTACGGCTCGAAGATGCGTTTCATCACTTCGGCCGGAATCCCGTGTCCGGAATCCCGAACCGTTAACACGATAAAATTGCCTGGATCGACGTCATAGCCGGCGGGGATGTCCGCGGGACTCAAGGTGGCCTCGCCCAGTTCGATGTTAAGAACACCACCGGTGTCTTCCATGGCATGAAAAGCGTTGGTAACCAGATTCATAATGACTTGGTGCAGCTGGTTTTCGGCCCCGCTGACCGTGCCACGGGCGATGGTATAATGGGTTGTGATCTGGATTGTAGCGGGAATGGTGGCCCGGGCCAACTTCAATGCATCGGTTAGAATCGGTACCAGTGCCACCGGCTTGAAATCCGCTATATACTGTCTGCTGAAGGAGAGGATCTGTTCCACAAGCTTCTGCGCCCGTTCGGCAGAGTTGAGTACTTCCTGCATACATTGTCGGGCCGGTGGATTCTTGGAAACTTCGTCCAAGGCCATTTCGGTAAACCCCAGGATAGGGTAGAGAATGTTGTTGAAATCGTGCGCGATGCCCCCGGCTAGCGTACCCAGCGACTCCATCTTTTGGGACTGGACCAGTTGCAACTCCATGGCATGTCGCTCTTTTTCCAGCTCTTTTAGCTGGGTGATGTCGGTACCGATCTGTAGTCGCACCAAATCTCCTCCCGGCCAGCGGATAGCCCGGTCATAGTTGATATACCAGCGGCCGGTGATATCGTTTTTGCCCTCGCAGGTAACAACCCCCGCCGGCTCCCCATCCGGCCCCACGAGACGTTCGTTGGTGCAATTCTCGCAAGGCGCATCTTTGCACGTAAATGCCTCCCAGCAGGTTTTCCCGGTCAGGTCGGCCCCGAAGGTGTCCTGCATATACTTGTTCATGAAAAGAATCTTGTAGGTGTTCAGTTCCGCCACGTATACATGTGCGGCGATACTGTCCAGGACCGTGATGAATCTTTCCTGGGATTCTTTGAGCTCTAAACCTACCTTCTTTTTTTCAATCTGCTCGGAACGCAAATTCTCGGCCATCCGGTTGAAGGATGCGGTCAGGTCGCCCACTTCGTCCCGAGACGTTACCTTAATTTTATATCCCAGGTTGCCTTTGGATATTTCCTGCGTGCCTTCCACCAAGCGCTGAATCGGTACAGTCAACAGGTTGGACAGAAAAATGGCCAGAAAAATAGAAGCCAGCACCATGAACAGGGTTATGACAGCAATCCGGCGGGTATTCATCGCTATCTGCTCATCGATGATTTTAAGGGGAATCTCGGTAATCAGCAGATAGACCACGTCTCCCAGGGCGATGATTGGACTGACGTACTCCAGGACCGGTTGATGGTCGACAATCCTTTCGCGGCTTTTCAATTCCTTGGTTTCAATCACCCCCCGGTAAAATTCGTCCATGTATTCGACGGGTCTTTGATCTGTCCTGGTGGTCACCCATACGACACCCTGGGGATCCAATAAAGTTACGGCGCCCAGGTTGCCCGTGGTTATAATTTCCCGGGCATTTTTAAAAACCGCTCTAAAATCGGACTTAAAAATATGGGCTGTGGTCAATTGGGAAAATGTACGGGTTACAGCAACGCCTTGGCGTGCCAACTGGTCGTACAGGGTGTGCCGCATCTGCAGATAGGTGGAGACCGCAATCGTGGTGATGAGGGCCATCCCCAACAGCAGGAAAGCGGCTGTTAATTTAAAGCGAATGCTGGTGTTTTTTGGAAGCATGGCGGTCTAGCGCGGCCCGGCTGTGGTTGGGGGCCGTTGAATGGACCAACATTACGTCATGGATGCCGATGGGCCATGGTTGTAGTTTTGCCAGTTTATTGTGGGATACCTGACAGTTGCGAACAAAAAGAGTGCGTCCCGGGCTGCACGGCTCGCGTATCACCCGGTGTCCATTGCAGACGAGTGGCCGTTGAAAGGTCGGCCGGGACTTTGGACAAAAAACTTTAATATGGGTGGGAGTCGGTGTCAAACCAATATTAAATGCCGGCAGTTACTTGACATGCGTCCCATCATGCATATTACTTTTTTAGTATAAACATTTTTAGTAATGCATATAGGCAGTAGCCTACTGTGCATTCGGCACTTAAAAAGGAGGCGTTTCAAATGGGTAAAACAATTGGAATAGATCTAGGGACGACCAATTCATGCATCGCGGTCATGGACGGCGGTGATGCCAAGGTCATCACCAATCCGGAGGGCGGCCGCACGACCCCTTCGATTTTTGCAGTTTCCGACAGCGGTGAAAGGCTTGTCGGCCAGATTGCCAAGCGTCAGGCGGTGACCAATCCCGCCAACACGGTTTTCGGCATAAAACGTTTGATTGGCCGCAAGTACGAAGCGACTGAAGTTCAACAGGATGCGACCACCCTGCCATACAAAATCGAAAAACTGGGCAATGGTGACGCAGGGGTAAATTTGAAAGGCAATGTCCACAGTCCGGCGGAAATTTCGGCCCAGATTCTGGGGGCGGTCAAAAAAGCGGCTGAAGAGTATCTGGGTGAACCGGTAACGGAAGCCGTCATCACGGTACCGGCCTATTTTTCGGACAGTCAACGGCAGGCCACCAAGGACGCCGGGCGGATTGCCGGCCTGAACGTACAGCGTATCATCAATGAGCCGACTGCTGCATCTTTGGCGTATGGTCTGGACAAGAAAAAAGAGGAAAAAATTGCGGTTTTCGATCTGGGCGGCGGTACGTTCGATGTCTCCATCCTGGATATCGGGGACGGTGTGTTTGAGGTAAAGGCTACCAATGGAGACACGCACCTAGGCGGTGAGGATTTCGACATGCGCTTGATCGATTATCTGGCGGATGAGTTTAAAAAGGATCAGGGCATTGATTTAAAAACCGATACCATGGCCTTGCAGAGGCTCAAGGAGGCCGCTGAAAAGGCTAAAATGGAGCTGTCCACTTCCATGGAGACAGACGTGAATCTGCCGTTTATAACCGCGGACGCCGGCGGCCCCAAGCATCTGAATATCAAGATCACCCGCTCGCGCCTCGAGGCCCTGGTTCAGGACCTGCTGGACCGGCTGGATGGACCCTGCCTTACGGCCTTGAAGGATTCAGGATACAGCGTCGGTGAAATCGACGAAGTCATCCTGGTCGGCGGTATGACGCGGATGCCGGCCGTGCAGGATCGGGTGCAAAAGATATTTAACCGGGCTCCCAGCAAGGGCGTCAATCCGGACGAAGTGGTCGCCATGGGGGCCGCCATTCAGGGTGCCGTCCTCCAGGGTGATGTGAACGATGTTCTGCTGCTGGATGTCACGCCCCTGTCATTGGGCATCGAAACCCTTGGGGGCGTCATGACCCGCTTGATCGACAAAAACACCACCATCCCGGCCAACAAGAGTGAAATCTTCTCGACGGCCCAGGACAATCAGCCGGCAGTGTCGGTACACGTGCTCCAGGGCGAAAGGGAGATGGCCAGTGACAATAAAACCCTGGGCCGCTTTGAACTGACCGGGATTACCCCGGCCCCACGCGGGGTGCCCCAGATAGAGGTTACGTTCGATATCGATGCCAACGGGATTGTAAACGTATCGGCCAAAGACCAGGCCACCGGAAAGGCCCAATCGATCCAGATCACCGCATCCAGCGGTTTGAGCAAGGAGGAGATTGACCGCCTGGTAAATGAAGCCAAAACCTATGCGGATGAGGATCGCCGCAAGAGATCGCTGATCGATGCCCGCAATGAGGCCGACGGCCTGGTCTATTCCACCGAAAAGACCCTCGCCGATTTTGGTGACCGCATCGATCCGGATAGCCGGCAGCGCGCCGAAACAGCCATTGCCCAGCTAAAGCAGGCCATGGCGGGCGACGATCCCGGACACATCAAAACTCTGGCCGGAGAACTTTCCGCAATCAACCAGACCCTGGCCCAGGCCTCCGCCGGCCAGCAGGCCGGTCCGGCTCCCGGGGCGGGTCCGAACCACGGCACCCGTCCGGGCGGCAATACAGACGATGATATCATCGATGCCGAATACCAGGATGTGGCCTAGTCAACAACAGTCCGGGTGGTCTTGAACCACCCGGGCTTCAATATAAATCGAGATAACTTCTAACAGCCCCCTCCCCCGGCCCCTCCCGTCAAGGGAGGGGAGTTTTCTTTGGCAATATCAAATTAACCCATACCAGCAGAGGCCCCAAGATCTTTCGACCTATGCTCCCCTCCCTTGACGGGAGGGGCTGGGGGAGGGTGAAGGATCATCCAAACAAGCTCTTCGAATGACCGCCAACACCCCCTCAAGATTCTCAAAGACTTCATTGTTCCAAAATCGCAGCACTTTAAAGCCATTGAGGTTGAAAAACCGGTCCCGGACTTGATCCTCCACTCTGTTTGCTGCGTGCTGGCCTCCATCAAGTTCGATAACCAGTTTATTGTCAAAGCAGACAAAATCGACGATGTAAGAATCAATGGGTTGCTGCCTGCGAAACTTGCAGCCTTCAATTTGCCTGTTTCTCAGAGCCTGCCATAGTTTTCGCTCGGCTTTGGTAGAAGCACGCCGTAACTTTCTAGCGTAAGGCGTTAGGAAATGCGTTTTCATATTGGGAACATGCTCCTGTCTCGAACCTACCCCCTCCCCAAACCCCTCCCGCCAGGGGAGGGGAATTCTTGATGGCAACCAGGATATTTGACGAAGGGCAATATTTCGCTGAATCGCAGTGTTATACTCCCCGCCCTTGACGGGAGGGGCTGGGGGAGGGTGAAATGTTATAGAATGCGACCTGACCTAAGAAATCAGGCAAAAGAAGCAGGTTTACTTCTCCATCAACCTGGTAATGGCCTTTTCAAGGCCATCCAGGGAAAGTTCGAACATAGGAAAAATCTGGCTGATGGCGTTGATGGTATGGGTATAGCTCCACATCCGGGTGGGCACCGGATTTAGCCAAACGTTGTGGGGGAAGGTTTGCGCGAGGGTTTTAAGCTGTTCGATGCTGGGTTTGCCGCTGCGCTCCTGAACGTAAATGCTGCCGTCGGTAGCATCAACTCGTAGGGCGCCATGCTGGCGTCTCCAACGAAAACAAGTCGTGTCTCAGGATCAAAACGGGTAAACTCCGTCACCCGGACCGGCTTCCTGATACGGGTCGGGTCTTTCCAGAGGGCATCATATACCGTGTTGTGAAAGAAGAATGTCTTCACATCCTTGAACTGGGCCCGGGCATAGTCGAAAAGGGTCTGGACAACGGGGATGTAGGGATCCATGGACCAGCCGCCGTTGTCGATGGCCAGAATCACTTTGAGCCGATCTTTCAGGCTGCGGGAAAGACGATCTCGATCTCCCCACCGTTCTTCATGGTACGATAGATGGTTTCATCTACGTTTACCTGATCCTGGGGACCGCTGGGAATCATGTTGCGCAGCCGTTTCAACGCCTCACCGATCATGGCCTGGGTCAGTGGCCCCTGCTGGGAGTAGTCTTTATAGCGCCGTTCCATGGCCACCTTGACAGCCGACTTGTTACGCGAGACACCCCCCACCCGCATGCCGCCGGGATGGTAGCCGGAATGCCCCACGGGGGAGGTCCCCCCCGTGCCGATCCATTTGCTGCCACCGTCATGGCGGCCGTCCTGGTCTTTCAGGCGCTCTTTGAAATACTCGATAAGTTCTTCGGGAGAGAGTTTGTTTAGTTCGGATTCATCGATCCCCATGGCATCCGCCAGGGTTTTGGGATCACGCAGCCATTCTTCCAGCATAGCCTGGGCGATATCGTCCAAAATGGCCTCGTCCGGTTCGGGTAGATCCGCACCCTGGAAATGATGCGCAAATACCTGGTCATACAGGTCGAAATACCGTTCGCTCTTCACCAGGATGGTCCGGGAGGCGGTGTAGAAATCATTCAAGGTCCGGACGAGACCGCTCTTCAGCGCCCGGTGCAGGGTTAAAAAGGAGGTGGGGCTGACTGGAATCCCCTGGTCTTTCAAGGTATAAAAAAAATCGATAAACATAGCAGCAAGTTTGAAAGAAAATAAATTCGAAAAAATCTGAAATTCTAATGACGCAATGACCAAAAAGACCAACCCGTTCTAATGGTCTGTTTAGTTTGTTTTTTTATATTTGCCTTTTTGTTTCTGATTTCGAAATTCGTATTTCGGATTTTCGATACTTGGAATGCCTATTTTCAACATTATCCTAAAAAGGCACTTAAATCTGCGAAATTAAAAAAGTCTGCGCCGGCTGGTCTGCTGGGCGGCCCGCTCGTAATCCTGACTCTTTTTGAAAAGAACCCCCAGGTAAGGGACATCTCCCTTGGCCAGGCTACGGGGTTTGAAATCCGGGTCCGCCTGCAAGGCCCGCAGCCAGTTGAGCAGTTCCCGGGTGGCCGGTCGTTTTTCTACGGCATCCAGCTCCCGCAGGCCGTAAAACGTGTTGATCGTATTGTCCAAAAGCTCTTTATCGATCTCCGGGAAATGCACCTTGACGATCTTGCGCATCATTTTGGGGTCGGGAAAGGCAATGTGGTGGAAATTACAGCGGCCCAGGAACGGATCGGAAAGGTCTTTTTTTGCGTTGGACGTGATGATGAACACCGGGCGGTGCTTGGCCTGTACGGTTCGGTCTATCTCAATGATATCGAATTCCATCTGGTCCAGGACATCCAGCATGTCATCCTGGAAGTCGGTGTCGGCTTTGTCGATTTCATCGATCAGCAAAACCGTCCGTTCGGCGGCGGTAAACGCCTGGCCGATCTTGCCCATCTTGATATAGTCCTCTATATTGCTCACATCCCGCTGGGAATCGCCAAAGCGGCTGTCGTTGAGCCGGGTCAGGGTGTCATACTGATACAGGGCCTCCACCAGTTTCATGCTCGATTTCACATTCTAAACAATCAAAGGCATACCCAGGTTCTCGGCAATGGCATGGGCCAGCATGGTTTTGCCGGTGCCCGGTTCGCCTTTTAGCAGCAGCGGCATTTCCAGGACCATCGATATGTTGACGATGCCTGCCAGTTCTTCATCCAGCACGTAGCGGGTAGACCCGGTAAAATTTCCATTCGTAGATTCTGCAGCCATGTGTCTCCTTATAAACTTAGTAATGATTGCTTCTGATCATCCGGGACAGATCCCGCGTCATTTCCAGCACCTTAAGGGCATTATCCCGACTCTGCGATCCCACCCCGCAGCTGGGGGTGATCAATGTCTGGGCCCGTACTTTTTCAGGGGGAACGCCCAGGTTCACAACCTGTTCCAGCTGGCTTTCCCATTTGGCCAGCAGGGAGGCGGCCGATTCCTTTTCAATATCTTCCCCGTGCAGAGTGGGCACGATGCCCCAGGCCAGAATCCCACCGGCATCCAGAAAATTCTTCAATTGATCCGGGTACAGAATAAAGCGGTCAAAATAGGCGTAGGCATCGAAATTGATAATGTCCAGAGAGGACTCCAGCAGCATGGACCAATCCGTGTTGGCGCACACATGCACGCCCGCCAGGCCGCCCTCGGCATGAATTGCCTCGGTAATTTCCTCCAGGCAGGCCACGACTTCTTCCCGGGTAATGCTGATAAATTCCGAGGACCCGAACCCGGCCAGGGCCGGTTCATCTAGAAATATAATGACCGGTTTGCCGAATCCGGCCAGCACCCGGGTCTGCCACCGAGCTTTCAAGGCCAAAAGTTTTACAGCGACATCGCGCAATTGATCGTGGTAAAAAATTGCCTGATCGTGCTGGTCCTTTATACCCGTAGCAAAGGTAATCGGTCCGGTTACCTGGCCTTTCACCGCGTAAAGATCAGCAGAAGCTGCTGCCAGTCCGTTGCAGAGGATACTGAATCCGGCTGCCGTTTCATCCGTGAGGGCAAAAACCGATTCGTCCAAGGTTGCCGGTGTATCCATACAGGCCAGGTAGGCTTCATAGAACGCAAGCAGATCGGTCTCGAAATCTGCGTTGTCCGTATCGACAAAGGTACGTTCACCGGCATGGGTCAACCCGGGCAACCCGGGCAGAAATTGCGGTACCATGCCTTCCTGCTGAAAAGCCGGCAACTGAACCCAGGGCGGAATTTCCGGGGTATGGTCCATGACGAGCCGATGGGCTTCCGGATGGTTGGCTACCGGCATGCTGCCGATCAACGTCGGGCGGCACTCAGGTTTTAAACGGCTCATGTTGGTCCTTATTTATTACAATCTGGGAAGATTGGGTAAATTAATACACCCGGGGCACTTTTTCAAGGTACGGGCGCAAATCATGCGCCTGGTGCCGTTCGAAAAATAACAGATGGCCGGGAAGGCCCGGCCATCTGTGAATCAAACCTGGTCAATCTCGGATTATTGCGGTTCCAGTTTACTCGGTTTCTGCCACCTCACTATCACGCATCTGGTTCCATTTAACCCACTCGTTCAGGTCCGCTTTGATATCAAACCGGAACGGCTTGGTAGCGGTACCGTCCGGGTTGATGTTGATCTGTTGGAGTGATTTTACGATATACACCCACTCTTCCATGGATATGGGGTGGGGTCCCTTGATGGGCACCGGTTTGGTAAAGATCGGAGGGGCCGCTTGGGCGGCATCGTCTTTGGCGGTCTTTTTACGCACTTCTACCTCACCGCCGTACACTTTCAGAACCGCCGAGTTGTCTTCCTTGACATTCATCCGGAACGTCGTTCCACGCACCCCGGCTACCGCCGTTTGGGTCGCAATGTTAAACCCGCCCCGCTTCTTGCCGAACAATTTGGCCACGCGGGCCCAGGTCTTCCCCACAACCATAGACACGCGAATGTCGCGGGTCTGGTCTTCTCGGGAGCCAGCCATGGAAACCAGTTTGAAGGTGGTCCGTTCATCAAAGCGCAGATAACTGCCGTCCGGAAGTTTCAATTCCAGGCGGGCACCGGTACCGGTGGTCACCTGGTTACCGGCGGCAAGAATAGTGCCGGGTTTTATAGTCTCCCGTTTCTTCGTTTCGGCATAATAAACCAGGGCCTTTCCGGTCAAGGCGGTTACCGCTGCCGTACCTGTGCCTACATCCACTTTGACGGTCCCGGCCGAGACTGGGGACACCAAAAACGTCAGGCATAAAACCAGAGTCGTGCACACACTGAATTTTCCAAATTTCCGCATATCAGCCTCATAATTGTACCCAGGTTGCAAGTATTGAGATGGCGCTTAGTATTTCGCCAGCTGAGATTTCAGGGTTCGGATACTCAGCAACGCATCCGCACCGGGAATGCTGCCGGCGGCGTCGAATTCACCGGTGCCGGCATCCTTGGCATTCATGATCCCCCGGGTTGTACATACCATAACCGCATTAAAATAAGGCAGATCGTTTCTCAAATCCGGAAAAGGTGATTGGTTGCCGATAAACATGGTCGCCAGACCGGTATCGCGGGTGATTGTAATCATGATATCCTCGACGATCATTGCAAATTCGGCCCGCGTGGTAGGTTTGTCCGGCTTGAAGGTATGATCCGGATAAGGCTGCATGCCTTTGATCCCGATCGCGATAACCGCATCGATATCGGCCTTAAGGACATGGTTTTCGATATCCGTGGCCGGCGGAGCTTTGACGTATTCTCCAGCTTTGAAGGTTTTGCCCGGAGCTTTGTATGACGTGTCGAATGTCCTTTTGGCCCGGCGCTTGTAAAGGTCGTCGATCTGCAGTTCGTGAATGAACAGCGCGGCCAGGTCGGCCCGGGTTATGCTATCCTGGATGGCAATCTGCTTGCCTATGGTAGACCCGGGCATGGCCCGTTCGATTTTCTGCATCAGGGCGTATTCCTTATCCGCTGCTTCTACCAGACCCTTGTCGAGATCGAGCACTTTGGTAAATTCGCGGGAGGCTTTTCTGAACTCGAACTTGGATTTATAGGCCAATCCCATGTAGTAATAGGCTTCCGGTTGGTCCGGCAGTCTCCCGGTTGCCTTTCTGTAGTTGCTCCGCAGTTCGTCAAACCAATCCCGGTCGACCTGCTGCTTGCCCATCAAATAGATCCGCATATAACCAACGTTGACATCAAACTTTTGCTGATCGCCCTTGGCATAACGGCCAGCCTTTTTCATCTGTTTCAGGCTGGCTTCGTAATCTTTTTTGTAGCTATAGCCAAGTCCGAGTCCCAGGTAGGCCGGCGCGTATTTGGGGTCGAGCGCTTTGGCGCGTTCAAACTCGGTCATGGCACCATCGTAGTTACCGGCCTTGAGCAGTTTGTGGCCACTCATCACGTGGTGCTCAGGGGTATCCATGGTTGCCCGCGGTTTGGCCGCCTTCTGAGTGCAGGCAAAGGTAAAAAACATCAGAAATATCAAAAGACTGGCAGTCACATTGCGAAAAGACATGATTCCTCCTTAAAGCGTATCTTTAACGTACACGGCTTATCCAGACAAGTTAGTCCACAACTATCATTACCCGGCACTTTTCCAGGAAGGAAAGATCTGCCGAAGAGTTCCGCAGCCGGACCGCATCCGTGTTACTGATGACGATATCACATTGTCCCGGCCCGTCGACCCGCAGGCCCTTAACCACCAAGGGATTCGCGGTGACCCGCTGATTCTGCTTGGCAGCGCCCACATCTTTGGCGTACCCGCTCATGCCCTGCTGCACGGCAAACTCGCGACTGACAAAAGCGGACCCGTATACCTCCTGGCCGGATTCGTCCAGAATCTTGGGCGCCATGGCCGGCCGTACGCCGAGACCGCGGGCATCGACGACCAAACCGGTCAGTACCGCCGAAGAAGGCGCCGCCTCGCCAGGCGCAGCCCCGGGAGATTCCATGGGAACGGCCATGATCGTGTCGGGCAGCAATACCTGTGAGAAACCACCGTACATGCTGATCTCCATAATCACCTCAACCTTCCCGTCGGACATGTATTCGACATTTACCTCCCGGGCACCGCGAACCATGCCCTCTACCTGGGACCGGATGGTATCGCTTTGCACGGCAAAGTCTTTTACAACCGTGTTCGAATCAACCCGGATCCCGTTGACGGTTTCCAGAATATTTCTGAGAGCGACGATTTTGGCAGCCCGGATGGCCATGGGCCGTGCATTGGGCTTGCCGTAGAACTTTTCAGGGGGCGCGCCGATGCCTTTGCCCTGGATGGCGCCCTTTGTCCAATTGATGGACCCCTCTCCGATATTCTGGACAAAGTTGTCGGCCAGTGCACTGGTGCCAAACCCGGTAATCCCCAGCAGCAAACTCAAAACAACCGTTAACATCACACCTGATTTCTTCATGACGCCTCCATTGATTGTGTCTATAAAGAGTATTTTTTAAGGTAATATTTGGCGGCCTTGTTTGATGGGTTGATTTTAAGGGTTTGTTTCCACCAACCCAGGGCCTCTTTTTTACTCCCGCGTTTCAATGCCGCCAGGGCGGCATCATTGTAAGCTTTGGCCAGATTGAAAATCGCGTCGGTGTTGCGCGGATTCAGTGCCAGCGACTTGCGCCACCATTTCACTGCCAATTGAAATTCACCCCGGTTGAAAAAGATCCAGCCAATTTCATTCATGGCCCGGGTATGGGTCGGCTTGATGACGATGGCCTTTTTGTATTCCAACAAAGCATTGGCGACCATATCGAGGTCGTGAAAGGCTTTGCCCAGGCGATAATGGGTCTCGGACTCGCCCGAATCGGCATCCCGGGCTTTTTTCAAGTATTCGATGGCTTTGGCCGGGTTATGCCTGAAATTGTAAATGGTGCCGATGAAATAGTAAGCGTCCGCATTGGCCGGGTCAATCTTGATGATGGCGGTGAACCAGTCGTAGGCTTTATTGGTATCACCGCGCTGCAGGGACAATATCCCCAGCCAGAGCATCGCAAAGGTATTTTTGCGATCGATACGCAGCGCTGCCGAGAATTTTACGGCGGCATGCCCGTAATTGCCCTTTTTCGCATAGAGGAGTCCGAGCTGATTGAGCGCGAACTCGTTGGCCGAATCTAACTGCAAGGCCGTTTCAAACCGCTGGATCGCCTTTTCGACATCGCCCCGGTAATGAAAATCAGAACCTTGGAATATCAGGGTGTTGACATCGGCCGCCCACACAGCCGAAGTGCCCTGGATACCGCCGGCGAGAATCCACATCAGGACAATGCCCGCAAAAACGGTAAATCTCGAATACCGGTCCGAGTAGCTCATGCGATCCCCCTTGCGATGGCATCGACAATCTTGGCCCTGAAACCTGCTTGAGCCAGCAGGGCCTCTTCACCGGGATTCGAGATAAATCCAGCTTCCAATAGTATGGCGGGCATTTTTGCTTTTCGCAAGACAAAAAAATTGGCGGAATGGATGCCCCGGCTCTTGATGGGGAGTTCGGTCTTGAACCGGTCCTGGAAGCCAACCGCAAATTTCCCGCTCTCCTGCCAGTTGAGTTTCTGGCCGAAAGCCGTCAGAATCTGCTCTATGTCTATATATCCTTGTTTTCGTTGTTTTTTTTCTTCATAGCTTAGTACAGCGTTTTCCAAGGCAGCCACCCGGGCAGCCTCCTTGCTGGAGGCCTGCGCGGAACAATAATAGGTCTCGGAACCGTGTGCCCGCCTGTTATTATTGGCATTTATATGAATACTGATGAATAGATCCGCCCGATACTGGTTGGCGATGACGGTCCGTTCACTGAGGGGCACATAGTAGTCCCCCGTGCGGGTCAGAAAAGATCGGACCCGCCCCTGTCGTCCCAGCTTCTGGTGCAGCCGCCGGGCCAGATCGAGGGTAACGGTCTTCTCTTGCAAGCCGTTGAGGCCGACAGCACCGGAATCAAAGCCCCCATGGCCGGCATCGATGACGACCCGGTTTACCCGGTATCCCAAGCCAGCATCCACATTGAGTTTTTGCGCCATGGCCCGGGCTTCCCGGCGCGCTGACTCCTCCTCGCGCGCATCTACTTTGGTTTTGCGCCGCGGGCCGGCCAGGGGTTTCTGGGTCATGATGTCGATCATCATGCGTGAATAGGTGTCCCCCGGATTGAGGCGGACAGCTTGCCGAAAGGCACCCACCGCTTCTGCAGGGCGGCCCAACTCCCGCAGGGCCCGGCCCAGCAAACCATAGGCCCAATCGCTTGCGGGGTCCAGTTTGACGGCCTGGGCCAGCACCGCCACCGCCCGGGTGTAATCTTTCTTCTGAATAAGTTCCTGACCTTTGAGGGCATATTCAAAGGCGGTGCCGGCCGGCAGCAAGTTCGGCGTCAGCAGCAGACCGGAGAGGCCTAAGGCGCCTTGGCCCATTGTTTTTAAAAAGTCCCGGCGATCCATATTCTCATGCTACCTGTCACGGGTTTAGTCGTGGTTCCCAAATGATCCCGATTGCGAATTTTACTTTTAAAGCCAGCAGGGGGGTGGTAATCTGCTGAATCGAGTGTCCAAGTTTAACATAAGTAAAAAAAAATCCAACCCGAATTCACGCCGAGAGGATGGTCTAAATTGGAAAAAAGATATAATAACAGTAGCTTGTATTTTTGCTTAATGATATTTTACCTAGGCGTGCTTATGGCCCTTTCCGCCTGCACTACCGGGCGGTATGTCTCCCCACAGCACAAAAACGGCATGGCTTTGCTGGCCCAGCGGCAACCGGAAAAAGCCGCGAACCTGTTTTCAGAAGGAATCGCCGCGGCCGAGCAGGCGGGTGATCAGGCCGCCGCGGCGGAACTGACGGCAATTCTTGGCTGGACGCAGGCTGAGATGCTGAATTTTCGTGAAGCCGAAGAGCTGCTGACCCGGGCTATCGCGATGATGCATGCGCAAGGCGGCGACCCGGCCGTCATGTATGGCCGCCTCGCCGTTGTCCGGGCCAAAAGCAGCCAGGTGGAAAAGGGCCTGGCGGCCGCATCCAAAGCCCTGGAACTGACGGCCGCCCGATGGCGGGCAAAAGCCAAATTGAACACTACGGAGGAGATCATCGATTACGCCGTCCGCAATCCCGGCATGCCGCCGGATGAAGATTTGATCCGGGCAGCCATCATGGCCCAGGCCGCCCGGTCCATTTTGTATTTCAACGCCAATGACGTGGCGCAGGCCGCCCGGTGGGGCGAACGGACGGTTGATCATTGCAATGCGCTGGCCTTCATTATGAAAATGGCCCCGTCTGAAGACCGGCTTGCATTTTACCAGGGCAAGGGCGTCGCCGCCGGCGTTGCCAGCCGGGCAAACGCGGCTCTGGGAAACCAGGAAAAGGCCGCTGAAATGCTGCTGGCCGGAATCGAGGCCTTCAACCAGATAGGCATTACGGTTAAAGACGACGACCTGCTGTCCGCTTATATTGCTTCGGGTCGGTATGATCAGAAAAACAGCACACAGGTGGGCGAGGATGTCCGCTTTTCCCAAGAATATAACCAGGCCATGCGTCTATGGGAAACGGGCCGACTTGATGAAGCACGAACGGCATTCGCAGGTGTTATTACCCGCGCCGCAAAAGAGAACCGCACCATGGAAATGGCTCGGGCCTTGAGTCAGCAGGGCTGGCTGGCAGCCGAAACCGGCCGGTATGCTGAAGCCATTGGGCTTTTAGAACGCAGCATTGCCAAATCACCACAGACTGATGAAGCGGCCATGTCCCATACCCGCCTGGCCGCTATTCTGGCCCGGCTGGGCAACATAGAAAAGGCCCTGGGTGAAGCCCAAAAGGCGCTGGACGTAGCCATTCACAATCGCCCGGGCAGTTTCGATGGTGTTGATCGCGCGCAGGCCATAGAACGTTTTGTAGCCAACCCGGGACTTCCGCCGGACGTGGTCATGTTAAAGGCCGTACTGGGTTCGACCGCGGCACAGGCGATCAGTTGGTATTTTTGGGGTGATTATCAAAAGGCAGCGACTGCAGGCGAAACTGCTGTGCGTTATTTCCAAAAGGCGGAAAAAGCCCTCTCCCTGGCCGCGGCCCGGGAACGTCGCGACTTTTATGACGGCGTCGGTTACGCCGCCATGACCACTGGCGATGCGCTCACCTTCATAGGTGCAACCGAAAAGGGCCGCGACTATCTGGAATTGGCCGAAACCTATTTTGAAATCTCCGGATCCGCTTTCGGCCGCTACGCCACCCGCTCGTTGCACGCCTGCTCCTTTTTACGCGAAAAGAATTACGCGGCAGGCGCCGTCCTCATGCGTGATATGTGGCAACAGCTGGAAGCCGTCGGTTTCGAAGATATCCTGTGGCGGGCCAAAGGCCGGTTTGCCTATTATTTCGACCTGCATGCCCGGGACCTGATCGACAATCTGGGCATCACCGCCGCGGACCCCCTGCCCTCCGGCAAGCTGTCGGCGAAAATTACCCGCCGCAAAGCCACAGTGGTCGCGGATATTAAAAAGCAGCTGGACAGCGTTTCTCTGCTGCTCGCTGATGACGATGCGGACCAGACCGGTCGGCTGGTGGTCGCGATGGAGCAGGCTGAGACCGGACCGGCGTCGTCCCGGGCAGCCCAAAACCTGGTCCAGCGTATCAAACTGATCGCCTACCACAATTATACGGCGGCCCTGGACCGGGTAGAATCCCTCCGGGCCGCATTGGAAACCGATCTCAACAAGCGCTCGTTTCGGGCAGACAAACAGCTCCTTTACGACGGCTATATCCGTCTGAGCGTTGAACTTTTCGGCGCCCAAGCCGGGCTGGAGGCATTGGAACGTTCCAAAGCCAGGGACCTGCTGGATCTGATGGCCACCCGTGAGATCGATTTTGGCAATCCATTGTCTCGCAATGTTCGTATGCTACGCCGGGAAATCGCCCAGACAACGGCCCCGGTGAAAACCAGCGTCCAGGCTGCCGGCGGGGAAAGCATTCCGGAAAGCGACGTCGCCCGCTACCGCGCTATTGTCGTGCAAATGAAAAAAGAAGCCCCGGAACTGGCCTCCTTCATCAGTGCCGACCATCTACCCTACCCGGAAATCGCGGCTCAGATTCCCGCGCAGACTGTATTGTGTGCGTACCACCTGGCCCGAGACTACGGCTACATTTTCACGATTATAAATGGGCAGGCCCGGGTTGTCGAAATCAGGATAGACCGCCCGGCCCTCACCGCCAAGATCCGCAAGTTTCGTGATTCGATTTTCAATAGAGCCGGCGAACGGGTTGACACGCTGGCCAGCGAGCTCTATGACCAGCTGGTGAGGCCGGTTTCAGCGCACCTTGATGCCGGTCGCATTATCATTGTCCCGGATAAGGCTTTGTTTTACCTGCCGTTCGCCGCCTTGCATGACGGCCAGGCTTACCTGATTGAACGTTTCAGCCTGGCTTTCACCCCCAGTATGGGCATTTTAAAATACGCGCGTTCCAAAGCACGGCCGAAATCCGGACAGGTACTGGCCCTGGGGAATCCCGATCTGGGTGACCGGAGCATGGACCTGCCCAGTGCACAGGCAGAGGCGCAAAAAGTTGCCGGCCGGTTTCCGGGCTCCCGGGTCTACTTGGGCGCCCAAGCCACCGAAACAGTCGCCCGTTCCGCCGCCGCGCGTTTCGACATCATCCATTTTGCGACCCACGGTGAATTTAGTACTGCGGACCCGCTATACTCGAGCCTGCGGCTGGCCGCCGACGCCGAAAATGACGGCCGTCTGGAGGCGGCGGAGATTTTCTCAATGCGCATCTCTCCCTGGCTGGTCACGCTGAGTGCGTGCCGCACCGGCTTGGGGGTCGTCACCAGTGGCGGGGAAGTCATCGGCCTGAACAGGGCATTCATTTATGCTGGTGCGCCTGCAGTGGTTTCCAGCCTGTGGAGTATCGGGGACGAATCAACCGCGTTATTGATGGAAAAGTTTTACGCAAATTTAAAGGTGATGCCGCGGGACGCAGCCCTGCGGGCTGCCCAGGTAGACATGATTTATGGCGGTCAGTACCGCCGGCCTTTTTACTGGGCCGCCTTTTATTTAACCGGTGATTTCCGGTAACCCGCACTTGAAGGGCAACAGGTTAAGATACTATCGGAAGGGATCGTGAATGGAGGAAAAATTCAAGGACAGGCCCCTGATCATTGCCCCGCCGCCGTTAATCTTCCTGGGCTGCCTGATCGCCGGCGGGGGCGTGCATGCCCTGTTTAAATCTACCCTGGGAAGTTTTCCAGAAACTACCCGGCCATGGGTCGGGGGCGGGCTGCTTGTTCTGGCCGGTTTGATTGCCGCTTCTGCTTTTCTGGTGCTGCATCGGCATAAAACGCCTTCCAATCCCTACAAGGCCACGACCCGGATCGTCCAGACCGGGGTTTTCCGGTTCACCCGCAATCCCATGTATCTTTCTCTGGCCTTGCTGCTGTTTGCAGCGGCTTTTGTATTCAATGCGTTCAGTTTTATTCTCATGACCATGATTTTTATGGTTATTCTCAATCACGGAGTAATCCAGCCGGAAGAGACCTATCTCGAAAGAAAGTTTGGGGACGAATATCGCGCGTACACCGCAAAAGTCAGGCGCTGGCTGTAAAATGCAGCGCAGCCTAAACGCCCAGCCGGCCGGCATTCCATGTTGTTTTCGATTGTGGTATATTGGCTCATAATAGGCATAGCAGCCGGCACTCAATCAATTGGGAACCGCCAGGCAACTGAACAAATTGCAATCTGGTAATGGATCAGAAGTAATGGGAAACGACTTATACAGGAAATTGCAGCTGCAGCTGGACCAGTACTCGATGGGCTTCCCGGCCACAAAATCCGGGGTTGAAATCAAGATTCTAAAGAAGCTTTTCTCGGAAGAAGACGCCGACTTGTTTCTGCAAATGACCCCGATGCTTGAAACAGTCGCGGATATCACCGCCCGCCTTGGCAGCCCGGTATCCGATCTCGATGAAAAATTAAACAATCTGGCGGCCCGGGGTCTTCTGTTTCGCTTGGCCAAAGGCGAGGTGGTAAAGTATGGGGCCATCCCCTTTGTCCACGGGTTGCTGGAATTTCAGGTGAATCGACTGGATCGGGAGTTGCTGGACTGGTGCGCCAATACTTCAAGGAAGACTTTGCAAATGCATTGAATGCGTCCGCCGCTGGCTTTTTACGAACGATCCCGGTGCACCAGTCTCTGGAAGTGAAGCACACCATCGCGCCCTATGAAGACGCGGCCCGGATTCTGGAAAAGAATGCACCCCATATTGTCGTCACCGATTGTATCTGCCGCAAATCGGCCGGACTGGTGAATAAAGGCTGTGATAAACCGCGTGAAGTCTGTTTCATGTTCGGCTCCATGGGCCAGTATTACCTGGATCAGGGTATGGGCCGCCGGATCGAATTGGAAGAAGCCCTGGCGCTCTTGACCCAGGCTGGTGAAGCCGGCCTGGTCACCCAGCCGGCATCGTCGCAAAATCCGGGCGGCATGTGCAATTGCTGCGGCGACTGCTGCGGCCCGCTCTCCGCTCTTAACAGTCATCCGCGACCGGCGGAAATCGTCTTTTCGAACTATTTCGCCCAGATCGACGCGGGTGCCTGCAACGCTTGCGGGCTTTGTGAAGAACGCTGCCAGATGGCCGCCATTGGGGTATCGGAGGATGATTGGGCCGAGATAAATCAGGATCGTTGCATCGGTTGCGGCCTTTGCGTGACCACCTGCCCGGAAAAGGCCCTGTCCCTGGCAAAGAAATCCACTGAGCAGGTCAAAATACCGCCGGCCACGGCCTTCGATCAGATGGTCCAAATGGCTCAAAAAAGAGGTATTTTGTAAGCATGTCCGATTCACTGAAAGTAGGATTGGCTCAGATCGCCCCTGTCTGGCTAAATCGCGAAAAAACGCTTGAGAAAATCGAAGCGTATACCGCGCAAGCTGCCACGGAAGACTGCCGCCTGGTGGCTTTTGGCGAGGCGCTGGTCCCAGGGTACCCCTTCTGGATTGAACTCACTGATGGGGCCCGGTTTGATTCCCCGGTGCAGAAAGAAATGCATGCCTACTACATGTCCCAGGCCGTTGGGATCGAATCCGGCGGCCTCGACTCCATCTGCAAACTGGCCGCCGAACATAAAATTGCGGTTGTGCTGGGCTGCATCGAACGGGCCGCCGACCGGGGGGGGCACAGCCTCTATTGCGCCCTGGTGTATATCGACCCTGAAGGCCACATTGCCTCAGTACATCGTAAATTGATGCCCACCTATGAAGAACGGCTGACCTGGGCACCCGGTGACGGTCACGGCTTGCAGGTGCATGCCCTGGGAGCCTTCAAGGTGGGTGGCCTGAACTGCTGGGAAAACTGGATGCCCCTGGCACGCAGCGCCCTCTATGCCCAGGGCGAAGACCTACACGTGGCCATTTGGCCCGGCGGCCTGCACAACACTCAGGACATCACCCGCTTCATTGCCCGGGAAGCCCGTTCGTATGTTCTGTCCGTATCAGGCCTGATGCGCAAGCGCGATATTGACACCGGTGTGCCGATGAGTGACCAGATCACCGCCAATGCGGCCGACATTATGGCCAACGGCGGTTCCTGCCTGGCCGGCCCGGATGGTCAGTGGGTTCTGGAACCCCAGGTTGAGGCCGAAGGCCTTTTTACAGCGACGCTCGACCATGGGCAGGTCAGGCGTGAAAGGCAGAACTTCGACCCTTCCGGACACTATTCGCGACCGGATGTGACCCGGCTGGTTTTGAATCAAAAACGCCAGGCAATATTGGAAATCAAAGCATGAAACCCCGCAGCAAACATTGTGCTTTAGCGTATCGGTTACGCCAAACGTTTGCTGTTCAATGCGCTCATAACAATCAGGCTTGCAGCCATGTCTATTGCCGTCCTTGAAAAATTACCGCAATTTCTTGAAACTCTGGGACTTACCGAGGAACCGTTGGGGAGTTATTTTACGGACCACCAGCCAGATGACGGACTCACGCCCGCCGCAATGGATTTGCCCACCGTGGAAAAAGAACAACGCAACGAAATTGAATGGCCGGCAATATTCGGCAATTTCTCCTGTGCCCTCGGACACATTTGGCGGGCGCGCAAGAAGAGATTGCCCGCCTATTTTTCGGCCGCGCAGTTTGGCTGCCCCGGAGCCGCCTTCTGGCTCGGATTCAACAAACCCCAGGTGGAAACTATCATCCACTACGTGTCCACCGGCATTCCCGACCGCATGCAAGGCGAACATTATTGCGATTCGCCGGATAACCTGCGCCGGATTTTTAAATATGTCGACCCCCCGCCGGCACCGGCGCGCTACTGTATCTTTAAACCGCTCAGCCTTTTCAAGGGCCCGGAAAAACCGGAATTGGTCCATTTCTTTACCCGGCCGGAAACCCTGGGCGGCCTGCATCAACTGGCTGCCTATGTAACCAGCGATCCCGAGGTAGTGGTTTCCCCCTGGAGCGCCGCCTGTGGCAGCCTCGTGGTATGGCCGCGCCGCTACCTTTCTGAAGGCCGGCTCAAGGCGGTTTTAGGCGGCTGGGATACATCCGCCCGCAAATTCTTCAAGACGGACGAACTTTCCTTCACGGTCCCTTTGGATATGTTTACGGGGATGTTGACCCGCTATGAAGATTCATTTCTTAAAACCAAAACGTGGTCGCTTGTCCGTAAAAAAATCGATCGCAGTAAAAAAGCCTGGGGAGAAATGAAAGATGACTGATCAAACCTTGCCAGCCCCATTTTTCGAAACCAGCCTGATGGATACCGACCGTTTTATCACCACCGTGGAAGTCGTGCCACCGGCAGGCTCTGATCCAGAAACGTTGCTGCAGGCCCTGACTGCGCTTGAAGATCTGCCGGTTGACGGGTTCAGTGTCGCCACCAACCCGGTGGCCAAAGCGCGGATGAGTGCCATGGCCCTGTGCACCCTGATCCAGCAGCAGACCGGTCGCCAGGCGATTTTGCACTGTACCATCCGCGACCACAATGCCATCAGCCTCCAGGGCGAGCTGTGGGGCGCCCAGGCCCTGGGCCTACGCACGGTCTTATGCGCCACGGGTGATTTCGTGGCCCTGGGTGATCGGGCCCGCACCACCATGGTCAAAGATGTGAACGTTTACGATTTGGTGGAGATGGCGCGCAACAGCGGCCTCTACACCGGCGTGGTTTTCGATACCCATCCTGAAAAAAAAGACGGCCTCCCGCAAGCCGTCCGCCGCCTGGAGAAAAAAAAGGAAGCCGGTGCCCAGTATGCCGTTACTCAGCCGGTGTACGACCGGATTTCGGCTGAACGGTTGGCCAGCGCCACCGCTCACATCGAGATGCCCATCGTCCTGGGTATCCTGCCCCTGCGGACCCCCCGGCACGCCGCTTTTTTGCATGAGAAAGTTGCCGGTATCGCGGTACCCAAGCATGTGCGCAAACAGATGGAGGCGGCCGCCGATCCGATCGAAGCCGGAGTCGCCAATGCCCGTGATATGCTGGGCATTGCCCGGGAACGCTTTGCCGGCGCCTGTATCATGCCGCCCTTTGACCATTTCGAGATTCTGCCGGATATCCTGCGCAATCAGCAGCTTTACCTTTCCTGAGGTTGCAACTGTGAAAACGCTCCCGACCGCCCTGAAAAACCGTACCGGCACGTACGCCCTCATTTTAAAACTCGGCCGTGACCAAGCCGTTTCCATAGGCCGCTTGAATTCAGTTGATTTTCCAGCCGGCTTTTACATCTACATCGGCAGTGCTTTCGGCCCGGGTGGTCTGCAGGCAAGGCTGGGTCGGCATATTACCCGGTGTAAGCGCAGCCGCTGGCACATCGACTACCTGCGCCGGTTTGCCGAACCGGTGGAAATTTGGTACACCTTGCACCCGGAAAAAGCTGAATGCCTCTGGGCGGAGGTTATCCGGCAAACCCGCCAGGCCCGCGTTCCCTGTACTGGATTCGGTGCGTCCGACTGCAGGTGTAGGGCGCACCTTTTCCATTTTCAGCGCAAACCCGGGATTAAGACTTTCCGCCGCAAAGTAAAGATGCCGGTCCGTTTGAAAGGTATGCAATCTTGACCAACTACTTGCAAATCGATGGCCATCAACTTGAGTTTGCCTGGCACGGGCCCGGTCCCGATGACGCCCCCACCTTGGTATTCTTGCACGAGGGCCTGGGTTGTGTGGCCCTCTGGCGCGATTTTCCGGCAAAGTTGGCTGCTGCCACCGGCTGCGGGGCCTTTGTTTACAGCCGACTGGGCTACGGCAAATCAGAGCCATGCAAATTGCCGCGCCCAATTCGCTTCATGCACACGGAAGGTTTGGAAGTTTTACCGCGGGTGCTGGCAGGCGCTGGCATCAAGGACTGCATTCTGGTGGGCCACTCCGACGGCGGCTCCATCGCCATCGTGTATGCGGGGGGTACCCCCGCCATCCCTCTGCGGGGCCTGATCACCGCGGCGGCCCATGTGTTCTGCGAGCAGCTGTCCGTAGACTCGATCGAATCTGCCCGGAGGCAATACGAACGCCACAATTTGCGGCAGAGACTGGAGAAATACCACGGGACCAACACGAAGTTTGCCTTTCGCGGCTGGAACGACGTCTGGCTGCACCCGGATTTCAGGCAGTGGAACATCGAGGAGTACCTGCCCGGCATCAAGGTCCCCATGTTGGCCATCCAGGGTGTGGACGATCAGTATGGTACCGCTGCCCAAATAGAAACGATAGCAGCTAAAACCGGTCCGCGCACACAAACCCTGCTCCTGCCGGACTGCCGCCACGCGCCCCATGCGGAGCAGGAACAAGCCACCCTGGAAGCCATGCAGGGTTTCATTCAAGAGCTTCTCAAAAAGAACGAATAAACAAAAATGTCTCGCGCAGAGACGCGGAGCCGCAGAGAAAGACAAGACCAGAATTTCGTCGCACTAGCGTGCGAAAAACCGGTTCAAGCTCACAGTGAAAGCGATCTTTTGGTTTTATCCGGCGAAGCCGGCAAAAAATATGGGTTTCTCTGCGTCTTTGCGTCTCTGCGCGAGAATATTGTTTTTATGGCATAACCAACTATCGCTAACCTGGTCCTGAGGACCAGGTTTTAAAGGCGGAATAAACATCATAATCCTGCCAGGAGCAGCAATGAAATTTACCCATGTAAACCTCATCGCCAAGGACTGGCGCCGTCTGGCGGCGTTTTATGAATCTGTATTTGATTGCAAATGGGTGCCGCCCGAGCGGGATCTATCCGGCCAATGGTTGGACAAGGCCACCGGTGTGGAAGGTGCGAAAATAACCGGCATGCACATGCGCCTACCCGGTAACGGAGACGCCGGACCCACGCTCGAAATTTTCCAGTATGACTGCGGCCCGGAGGTCCGGGCGATAACCCCGCATACCCCTGGATTCGCCCACATTGCCTTTGCGGTGGACAATGTCGCCGAAACGGCCCAAGGTGTGTTCCGGGAAGGGGGGCGTCCCGTGGGTGAATTGACGGTGCGACCAATAGCCGGGGTGGGCCTTTTGACCATGTGGTACGTCTCTGATCCGGAAGGCAACATCATCGAACTCCAAAATATTCAACCCGAATGACATGATTCCAAGACCTTCTGCCTTGCTCCTAATCGCAGGAACATTCTGGACATAAGCGACCCAATTGACATTTTTGAGATGGGTTGCAAATAATCCTGGCCCAGAGGACCAAGCTTTGGATTGCCCATAGAAGAGACGAGCAACCAGAAAACGCGTAATAGCATGGTCGGAATCGGGGGATTGGGAAGCAGACTGAAGGCTGAAGAAAAACCTTAAAACCCATCAGATCGAAATGATTGTATTAAATGCGAGAACGGCTGAGAGTTGGACGACTCTTGGTTTTTATGCTTTCACCTTCAGTCTTCAGCCTTCAACCTTTAAACCTGAGCAACTTTATAATCTTTTACGGCGTAGCCAACGAGCTCTGACCCGGCCCTGAGGACCGGGTTATAAATGACAGAATACACAATCCAACAGCAAACATTTGAAAAAAAAGTGTACACCCAGTATAGTGAAAACGCTTTTCACTGCCACAACACACAAAGAAATAGTAATTGCAATAGTCGTCGGGTGAACAATGAAACGGTGGAAATGGTGGCTGCCCACGCTTGCCGTCCTGGGCTTGCTGTTCTGGTGGGCCAACCAGGGGCTTCAAGGCAGCCTACTGATACTGCAGAATGGTGATATCTTAGCAGCCGATGAAGTGTGGGCTTCAAATGATCGGGTATTTTACAAGCAGGGTATCACGATCCAGGCAATTGAAAGCAGCCGTGTACGGCAAATTGTAACCGGTTCGCTAACGAACCCGCACTGCTACCAACCCCTGCTCACCGCGCATTATCATAATTCTATTTCCAGACTGTCCAGCCTGGAACTGTTCCCCGCGTGGTCCGGCGCAACGCAACACCCGTTTTTCCTGCAGATTAAGCCCCACTTGCCAATAATTGCCGGCGGCTTTCTCGGTCTCCTGCTCTTCCTGCTAGGCGTCCGGGGGTGGCGCGAGCGCCGCCGAAAAAATGCCGCGGTAACCGAGGCTGCGCCAGACGAAATGTTTGTGCGCCTGGCGGATTTTTCCGATGTAGAGAGCCTCTTTCTCAGCCTCTATAAAAAGAAGCTGGGCGCCCCGGCCTCCGCACCGGCGGAAATCGAAAAAGCACCTCGCAAAGATGGCTGGCCGGGACAGGTATTAAACCTCAAGGTCCTCCATGAGGGCAAATGGCAATCCCGACGCATGTCTTTGGCCCCTATCGGAGAGGGAACCGGCAGCAAGAGCCAGTGTTTCTACGTCATCTTCGACACGCATATGGTGATCAAAATTCCGCCGGCCCCGATCACCGATTTCGAGGAGTATATTGCCCGGGTGCAGGCGGAAACTGACATCATGCAGCAGTTGGCACCGAGAGTCTGCGTAATTCCCAACCTGGCGGTAATTTTAAGCAGGATCCACAGCTTTCCGGATGCCGAGAACATTCCCCCCTCCCAATTGGAAGGCCGCCATGTCCGCTGGCTGCGAAAATTTCCTGACAATCAACGCTACTTGACGATTGGCGGCAGTTATGTGTTTTTCATGGATCTCGCCCGCTATTATTTTCTCAGCCATGTAGTGGATGGTTTTCATGCGGTCGAAGCCGGATTGGACGAAGAGGTCCGGGCGGACGTCGAGGTGCTGTCGGATCTGGCCCTGTTCCAAGGCAAGTACGGCTCCCGTGGCAGCGAATTGTGGCCGGACCTGCATAAAACCTACCAGACCTTTCGGGACCAGCTGGAAGGCGCCATCGCCCAGACAGACGAACCAGTTTCCCTCTCGGATTGGAACATAAAAGAATTGTACCTGGGATTCATGGCCGGCCGGGATTCCGGCCTGGCCAACCTGAAAGGATCCCCGCAGTTTAAAGCGCTTTTTAAAGATCGGCTTGCCGGGGCGGATACGGCCGATGCCATGCTCAAACAGCGCTACCAGCAAATGATGCGTCATTATACGGAAAAACGACTTTTCCAGCGCAGCCGGCCCCTCATGGGCAACATGGTTACAAATCTGCTCAAACTTCTGGCCTGGCTGGACGAAAAACAGGTCAGTTTACGCGACCTGAAGCCGGACAACCTGCTTGTCGCCGGCAATCCGGATGATTATCCCCATTTTTTGACGTCTGCCAAGAATTTCACGATCGGTCTTATCGACCTGGAAACAGCCGTGGATTTAAAACCCGACGAGGGCGGTGCCATCCGGCAACCGCAGTTGGGCGGCACGCCTCTCTATAGTACGCCCAGTCATTTTTTCCCCAACAAGCTTTTAAAGGGGCTCTATCATGACCTGCCCCAAGTTTACCACCTGCAGGACTGGTATGCCATGATCGCCATTATCTTTGGCACCCTTACTGGAGACCACCTTTTCAAAGGGACCGCTTACCAGATTCCCATGATGAGGAAATCCGTCATGCAGACCGCGGCCCGTAAAGGAAACCTCAAAAAGAAGTCCCTCCAGTCCGCCCGCCAGTTCCAAGATAACGCAACTGTTGAAACCCGCGACAAAATTAAACTGCACCAAAACCGATTGAAATCCGTAAGTGCCCATATTCCGGAAAAAGTGCAGCAGCGGCTGTTGGTGCACATCAAAGGCGATTGGCGCCAGGCCAGCCGGCAGCTTAAAAAGCTGCTCGTGAATGAGACCGCTTTTAACAAGGGCAATGTTCGCCAGCGCCTGGAAAAAAGTTCCGTCGAAGAACTACAGCGACTCCGGGCTGTCTATAAAAAACGGGCCGGAGGTGAAAAACTGGTCGGCACATTAAATGAATTGATCCACCTCAGGCAAAAAATCGACACCCTTTCCAAGCGTAGCAGCCAGCTGGCCGGTAAGTTCCCCAAAGTTTCAATCGATATCCTGCTCGAAAGGATGTTCGCCCTCGTAAAAACGGAGCTTCTCTCCAATCCTGCCCTGGCCCTGGCGACAACGGATCCTGCTCAAGCCCCGCCTACACCGGCAGTTGCCAGTGAAAAGGAGATGGAGGAAACTGCGCGTGTGTTGGGATATTCGGCAACCATCCACCTGCCACCCGATGAATAAACGCGAGCTGGCGCGCGCTCCCGGGCCAAAAAGACTTGACAAAGGTACAAATGAGTATTAAATAACCCCATTAGGGAATGCGGCCATGCATACCTCTCGCCATACCGGTAAGATCAATCCAGAGGCCGCCTGCGGCCCAAACGGGAGCCTCGTGAAAAACAACTTGAATGGTTCAGAGCTCAAACGGGAAATCGGTTTCTTCACCGCTACAATCCTGGCCATCGCCAACATGGTGGGAACCGGCATATTTACCACCTCGGGATTCGTCATCAAAGAACTGGGCAGCCCGACAGCCATGCTCATCTGCTGGGCGGCCGGGGGTGTTTTCGCCCTGTGTGGTGCCTTGTGCTATGGGGAACTGGGTAGTCGCTATCCCCAAGCCGGCGGTGAGTATATCTATTTGAAGGAAACGTTTGGAAAATGGATGGGATTCTTGTCCGGTTGGATATCCCTGGTGGTCGGATTTTCGGCCCCCATTGCGGCGGCGGCCATCGCCTTTGCCATCTATTCTTTTCAGATGCTCTCGATTTCCGCCGCCCCCCCATTGGTGCTTCCGATCATGGGCCTCCCGGTGATTTCCATATCCCTGCAGAGCCTGGTAGCCATCAGTGTCGTCATCCTTTTTTCGGTGGTGCATTACCACAGCCTGAAAGTCGGTAGCCGGGTCCAGAATCTGTTAACCCTCTTTAAGGTCGGCCTCGTGGTGGCCTTCATAACCGCAGGCTTTCTATCGGAAAATGGAACCGCCGCGAACTTCCGGCTCGAAACCGAACCAGGCGCCGGATTCGCCGAGAAGTTTGCCGTCTCCCTGATCTTTATCTCCTTTGCCTATGCCGGCTGGAACGCCTCGGCCTACATCGGCGGTGAGATAAAAAATCCGGGACGAAACATCCCGTTGTCTTTGTTGGTCGGCACCATCATTGTTTCCAGCCTCTATCTGCTGTTGAATGTGGTCTACGTCTACGCACTCACCCCGGCCCAGATGAGCGGCGCCGTCGATGTCGGCGCACGGGCCGCGGTTTCGCTCTTTGGCGAGAAGATCAGTAAGGTGGTCAGTGGCGCTATCGCGGTGGGCTTGCTTTCCGTGCTCAGCGCCATGATCATGACCGGTCCCCGCGTCTACTATGCCATGTCCAAAGACAGAATCTTCTTCGAACTTTTCGCAAAAGTGAGCAAAGCCCGCCACACCCCGGCCCACTCGATTTTTTTACAGGCCGGTATTGCCATAATCCTGATCATTACCGCATCCTACGAAAAGCTTCTGATTTACATCGGCTTCACCCTCTCGCTTTTTGCCATGCTGACGGTTATCGGCCTTGTACGCCTCAGGCTTAAAAACGGTGCTAATCCAATCGGCTATAACACCTTCGGCTACCCGGTCACGCCATTGATTTTCATTGCCGGCAACCTGTGGATCATCTGGTTTTCCGTAAAAAGCCGCCCGATTCCTGCCATGTGTGGAGTTGCCACTATCGGTCTGGGCTTGTGTGCCTATCTGTATTTCAAACGGCGCCAAGACCAGCGCTTTCAGGGCGAAAAAGGGCCCGCACACCAGGAGACGGTTACCTAGTGGCACAGTGCGCTGCATTCTTAAATTCATAGGTATTCACCAAAAATTCGAAGCGTTTGTAGCCCTATTCAGCTCTCCGCCAACCCCATAAAATTCATTAAAGTGATTATCCTGAACTAAATTTCTGAACAACTGGGGGCACTTCGCGGACAAATCCTGGATCGCCGTCCGGCAGGCAATAAGCTCCATTTGACAGCTTTTTCAGCGTAGTGTAGATATGCAAGTAATTCCACCTTCGGAATTGGATTAATGGCTACTCAATAGAACATGAAGACCTTCTGATTTCAGGTAAGAGGATATTGCCCCAGCCACTATAAAAGGGGAGCCTATGAGCAAACCCGTAACCGCAAAGGCACTTTATAAAACGTTCCTTTTCACTGTCTGCTGGCTTTTCTGCATCTATTCGTTCAACTCTCTGCTGGCCGCAGAAGCCGATCCCGAAGAAAAAAAACTGGCGCTCGTAATAGGCAACTCGGCCTACCAGCGGGTACCAGCCTTGCCTAATCCCCGCAATGACGCTGTCGCCATTTCCCAGAAGCTTGAGAAAATTGGTTTTGATGTCATTAAGCTGACAGATGCAACCGGTTTTCAACAGAAGGGCGCCGTTAGTGTTTTTCTAGAGCGTATGCCAAACTATGACATTGGTCTCTTTTTCTACGCTGGACACGGCATCTCCATCAACGGTTACAACTATTTGATTCCGGTCGATGCAAGTATTTCAAGTCAGGAGGCTGTAAAGAAAGAACTGCTGCGTGTGGACCGAGTACTGGACGCCTCACTGGACAGGAAAAAGATCCTGGTATTTTTGGATGCCTGTAGGGACAATCCCTTTAAAAATCAAGTCGCCAAACTGGATAAAATGAAGGTCTCCCGGGGACTACAGGTTAGCAAACGCGTGAAGAAAAAAACTGAAGCGGCCCAGGGACTATCACGGCTCGATTCGGGTAATGAAAACCTGTTTGTCGCTTTTGCCACCCAACCGGGCAATGTTGCCCTTGACGGTTTGGAAGGAGAAAAACACAGCCCCTTTTCAAAAGGGATTTTGACCCACTTGCAGGCACGACTAGAGGTTCGCGAATTGATGACGAAAGTCCGTGCGACTGTTGCCCAGGCTTCAGAATTCCAGCAAATACCCTGGGAGCAGAACTCGCTTCTGGAGGCTGTATACCTGGCCGGCAAACCGGACCTCGGAAAGATGGAGGTCTTCCATATTGCCAATGTATCTAAAGTAAATCAAACTTGGGGATTCGTTGTGGCGGATTTGGTAGGTGAACGCAGGCCCGAGATCGGAGAATTACTGAAGATCGAAATCGGCACTAAAAATGTTGAAGCTAAAGTCGGCAAGGTCATGACCTCGTCAATTTCTCTCATCCCGTCCGCTTGGGATAAAAAAATTCCCAACGGCGCAAAAGTATTAAAGGAGGAGTTTACTGAAAAATGACAAATCGGATACTTATTCTACTCATGTTATTTTTGACTATTGGCTGCGCGACCAGATCGGTAAAACTTGACGAGAACATTGAACAGATTCCACCCGAAATAGCACTGGATTACCTGCAAACCGAGAGCGCCAAATACTCAGAGTCATTTAGATGTTTATATACCAAATTCGGTGTAAAGGGCATCCCCTATCCAGAGCTTGACGTGACAATCCAGCAAAATATGTGGGGCAACTGGCAAGTCATTATGTGGCGGAAAGGCAAGGCCCATACTTATACCCCGTTGGGGGTCGAAAACACTGCGTGGGTCTGCCATCCGTTTTTTATGGGCGGCATGGATGGTAAAGATTACACCCCAGAGGAAATTGAACACCATTTAAAAAAGACAGTTTCCGCCATAGTATCGCTTGGTGTTGAAATAGTTGAATAATGAAGGAGTTTAAATTGAAACTTTATCTGGCTATTTTTATTGCTTTGTTCATAACGGCGTGTGTGCCGGACACAAAACAGGTAAAATTTGACCTGAACGATGCCGAGGCAATGCCCCATGAGATGGCGGTCGATGCCGTCACCTCCTTTACAAAAATGAATATGACGGTCAAGGAATCGAAATGCATATTCCAGGACGAAGGCGTCAGGCACAAGGCCGGCGGTGATTTGGTGCCCTACGAACAGGTGTACTTCAACGCCAAAAACGTAGCTTATTCAAGTGTCGATTATCACCCACATATCTTTCTGTACAACCAAACCGACGGATCCGATATTTGCGATTCTTTTTTAAACAACGCCATGCTCGGCCAAGAAGATTTTGAAAGAATGTTTCAATGGTTCGGCACTGCCCTGATATCTCTGGGGGCAAAATATGTCGAGCCTGCGGAATAGAAAGCCACAAACTAAAACTATCTTCGCAAGATATATCAATGGCGCTCGTACCCAACCGGTAGAAACCGTAGTCTATTTCTCAAATAATAAAAGCCGGACCGCAAGGTCCGGCTTATTCGTTCTGGCTGTTTAAGCGTCTTACATATTGGACACACCAATCAATATCTAAGGCATGAACAGCCAGGCCATAACCGGATAGAAAAACCAGACCCCGGCAAAGCCGAGGAAGACGAACAGCTGGGGCAGCCCTGTAGAGAACTGCTGCTCCTCTCCGAATACGGCTGGTTCGGTTTCCGTACAGAACAGCGGCGGCGCTGGAAAGGGAATGATTTTATTGCAACTCCCCCGATTGGGTCTAAGATGGAAGCTGAGCCGCTTCTGAACCATGCGAGCCAGTTTTTTATCTTTTACCTTGTGGGCATCCAAGAACATCTGCCGGTAGAGATCGTAATTCTCGTTCATTTGACTTCCCCCGGTGCGCCTTCTTTACTGGTTCACTGCTTTGGCCGCCCCCGTTGTTGTCAGCAGGGCGGCAATCTTTTCTGAAATGTAGTCTATCAGCTCTCCGTCACCCAGTTTGGCGGCATTGTTGAGCATCTCGACATAGGTCTCCAATCCGGGAAAAAGCTTCAGGACCTCTTTGGAAATTAAGACACCGTCCACAGATGGAGTCGTTTGAATGGCTTCGGCATCGGTTTCCGGCATAAGCGTTCCTACGGAAACACCGAGTACTCCGGCCATTTTTTTCAAATCTTCATAGGTGGGATTCTGCTTGCCCAGTTCGATCTTCTTTACTTTGGTACGTCCCGATTCAAAACTGGTATTAAATGAACGAGATCCAAAGGTTCCCTGATTGAGCCCGGTCCTGCGCCTGAGAACCTGGATGATTTCCGGCTGGCTCATTTCCATATTGGCCTCCCCTAGCTACAGTCGATGATAGGTTGGATAATTCCTATATGACCTTTTTGGACTCTTTGGTCAAGCATAAAACATTCATTTGAGGATAATCAGGAACATAAGGGACTATTTGCCATGAAATTATAACATTATAGCAAGACGGGAGTGTGTATGACCATCTACCAGCCAGGAAAAAAATAGAAAAATGACTTGACATAAATGAATGATCGTTTATTTTAGAGCCATGCGTACGAGAGATGATGAGAAACAAACTGCGTTGTTTGAAGCTACGATTAAAGTGGTCAACGATATTGGTTTTGCCGCCAGTTCGGTTTCCAAGATCGCCAAGGAAGCCGATGTCTCTCCGGCTACCCTTTATGTTTATTACAAAAACAAGGAGGACCTGCTGGTTTCAACCTACATCGAAATCAAGCAGGACATGAGCCGAGTGCTACTTGCCGGATTTGACCCGGATGGACCGCTCAGGGATATATTCAGACAGGTCTGGGTTCATATGTTCGATTATATTTCTGAAAATTCAAACTATTTTGAATATGCTGAGCAATTTGCAAATTCACCCTACAGCCAATTGGTCGATAAACTTGAAGTTGAGAAATATTTCGAACCTTTGATCCAGATCCTGCAAAAGGGGATTGAGCAAAAGATCATCAAAGATGTAAATTTCGATATCCTGAAGGCGTTTATCTTCTATCCGGTCATGATGCTGGCCAATCCCAAGCATTGCCAGGACTTTGAATTGAATCCACAAAACATTGAAACCGCCTTCGGACTGGCTTGGGATGCCATCAAACTATAAAAAATTTAATTCTTTATTAAATGAACATTCATTTTACTAAAACCATGAAACCAAAAACTAAGTTAATAATAGCCGCAGGAGCAATATTCATGTTAGCACTCACCACATCCGCACCGGCCTTGAATTCTCCGCAACCTGGCCACAACCCTAAGATCCATGACCCTGATCAGCACCGCGATGGTAGATTCCGTGGGAACGGGAAGGCCCTTACACCTTCAATTACCGAATTTGCCGCCACCACCTGGGAATTTCTTTTCACCCGCAACAATCGTACCCCGGATTTGAGCTTACCGCGTGTTCGCGTGGACCTTGCCCATTTCAAGAACCCTGGCGACAATCAACTCAACGTGACCTGGCTGGGGCATTCCTCCCTGATGCTCAACATTGACGGTTTTAAAATCCTAATGGATCCCGTCTTTCAAAAGAGGGTGTCAATCTTGGGACCAACGCGCTTCAATGGTGAAGTGCCGGTTGATATAGGTCAGCTGCCCGATCTGGATGCGATCATCATTTCCCACGACCACTACGACCACCTCAACAAACATTCCCTGCAACAGCTGCAAGCCAAAGCCGGACAATTTATCGTCCCGCTCCGGGTGGGAGACCGCCTGGTCGACTGGGGGATACCCCGGGAAAAAATCGTTGAGCTAGACTGGTGGGAGGAAATGTATCTCGACGGAAAATTGAGAATCGCTGCCACTCCGGCCCAGCATTTCTCCGGCCGGGGATTGACTGACCGCAACACAACCCTCTGGTCTTCGTGGGTTGTGACCGGGCCGAACCACAATATCTTTTTCAGCGGTGATTCAGGGTATTTTGACGGCTTCAAGCGGATCGGCCGGAAATACGGACCTTTTGATATGACCTTTCTGGAGTGCGGGGCTTACAATGAAGCCTGGCATTCGGTGCATATGTTTCCCGAAGAAACCGTGCAGGCCCATCTGGATCTAGACGGCGGGTTGCTGCACCCGATCCACTGGGCGACATTCAACCTATCCCTGCATGCCTGGTATGAACCGATGGAGCGCCTGACTGCCGCCGCCGATAAAGCCGGCATCCAGGCAGTCACCCCGATTGTGGGCACGACAACTGTGTTCGGGCAGCCAATCACGACGACTAGGTGGTGGCAGCCTTTTATGCCGATTGCTGCTTCCTGATTGTCTACCTTCAGGTTTAGGTTTATTCCGGGAAAACCGCCAGACTCGCTGAGGCCAGAACCACCAGCACACTGCCCACGTTGTGTACGATGGCTGCCATGATCGGTGACAGCCAGCCCATTCCACTGGCGACCACCGCGAGGGCATTGAACGCCAGGCCGAAGACAATATTGATCTTGATGATGGCCAGCATCCGGCGGGATAGCCGGATAAGCCACGGCAACTTCGAAATGTCATCGTGGGTCAGCGCAATGTCGGCCGTCTCCAGAGCCACATCCGTACCGGCGGCGCCCATGGCAGCCCCCACCTGGGAGGCGGCCAGGGCGGGAGCATCGTTGATCCCATCACCCACGAAGAGAACGGGCAGGTCGCGATCCTGGTAATCAGTGATAAGGTCGACTTTATCCTGGGGCTGCAGCTTAGCATGCACGCCCCGGATACCCACCGCCTCGGCTACGCGCCGCACCGCTTTCTCATGGTCACCGGACAGTATGGCCATGTCACTGATACCAAGATCGGCAAATCCCTGCACCGTCCGGGAAGCAGCCGGCCGTACCTGGTCGGTAACATTGATCAACCCAACCGGAGCCTTGTCCCGGTACACCACCAAGGGCGTAATCCCTTGGGATACAGATTTGTCCAATGCCTTTCTAAGGTGGCCGGGTAAAGCGGCGGTGTTGTCGGCCGTTGTGAAACTACCCACTTCAACCAGGGTGCCGTCCACCATGGCGCGCACACCGAGACCGATTTCATGAAAGGCGTTTTCAGCGCCCTGTATGGCTACCCGGGCATAATGGGCGGCTTGCAGGATGGCCCGGGCTAGCGGGTGGGTACAATGTTGCTCGGCACTGGCGGCACTTGCCAATATTTCTTCGCGCGTGAGATTATCTGCACAGGCTATCGCGGCCACGCGTGGCTCCCCCATTGTCAAGGTGCCCGTCTTATCGAACAAAACCGCCTTGACCGCGGCAATCCGCTCCAGGTACTGCCCTCCCTTCACCAGGATGCCGGATTTGGCCGCCCGCCCCAGTGCCGCCACAGTGGCCGTGGGCGCGGCCAGGATCAATGCACAGGGGCAGCTGACGATTAAAACGGCCACGGCTCGATTGATGTCTCCGGTAACCAGGTAGGTCACTGCCGCACAGGTTAAGATCGTCGGGGTGAACCAGGTCGCGTAACGATCAATGAGGCGGATCGCTTCCGGGCGATGCTTTTCGGCTTCACTGACCAGTCTGATCACTTTGCCTAAGGTGGTATCCTGCCCCACTTTAACCGTGTGCGCGCGAAGAACCCCATTGTGGTTCAGGGTCCCGGCCAGAATCGCATCGCCGACCTGCTTTTCGACCGGCAGAGGCTCGCCGGTCATGGCCGATTCATCGACAGCTGAAACACCGGTGACGATATTGGCATCCACCGGGATTCGATCACCGGGCTTGATCAGGATGAGATCGCCGACGGACACTTCTTCAATGGGAACTTCCTTTTCTATTTCGCCGACCACCACGGTTGCGGTTTGAGGGGCAATGCCGATCAACGCCCGAATGGCCTTGCGGGCCGACTCGCTCGTGACTTGCTCAATCAGGCCGCCGAGGGTCATGACGAAACTCACCACCGCCGCCGCCAGATATTCGCCCTGGATCAGGCTGGCGATGATCGCCAGGCTCACCAGTTCGTCCACGTTGACCTCTTTATGAATGAGGCCCCTGACGGCGCCCCAAATAATGGGCAGTCCATTGAAAGCGACCGACACCAGGGCCAGTGAATTTCCCAGGACACTCGGCCCTGGATTGCCGTAATCGATAATGAAACTTACAAGCGCCAATGCGGCTGCAGCAAAAGAGATGTAAAAGTCCTTCAATCGCAGGAGTTCCTGATACACACCCAGTTTTGCATAACGTCCAATCATAGGATAAACTCTATTTGTTGAATTTGTTAAAAATGTCGATCACTTCGGTGATCAATGCCGCGGCGTTGTCCTGCTCCTGGATGGCCGTGGCCACACAGCCCTTCAAATGGTCTTCCAGAATGACCCCGCCCAGGGAGCGCATGGCCCCGCTGGCGGCGGCAATCTGTTTCAGTACCTGCAGGCAGTCGCGGTCCTCGGCCACCATCTTCTTCAGGCCGCGCACCTGGCCCTCAATCCGGTTGATCCGGGCAATCACCTTTCCATGGTCGTCTCCACATAAAGCCATCGCTACCTCCTTATATACATATAGGGGGTATATGTATATTGGCTGCGCCGGGCCCCGTCAAGCATAAAAAAATAAACCGGCAAGTATTTTCTGAGGCTAAGATTCAGTTAGTCCACTGCTCACTAGAATGAATTTAAGACAACAACCGTATAAGCAGGCGATAGACGCCTGCGTAACCACAAAAAACAGATACCACCCGACTGGCACAACTGAAATATTATGCCCTGGGCATTGCCCTACCCTGGACCTTGTTCATTGCCCTGGCGCCCCTATGGATTCAAAACAATTAAAATTCAGTTACTTATGAAGCCCTGAGGATTCAGGTTTGGGCAGGTACACGAAATTGCTAAAGATCTTTATGGTAGGTGGGGACGCATTACCGACTTGAATCCCATACGATCCGAAAATGCGTTGGACACCTGGCAAACGAGTGCTTTGAAAAGCTTCGAGAACATTGTCGTGATGGTAAGCTCGCCTGAAGTCATCGATGGAAAGAACTGCATGCGCCTGATGCGCCCACTGACTGAGGAGGCAAGGTCATGCAATGTCTCGCTGGACGGATGTCAGCATGGCTTCTCGCCTGAAGCTACGAATATTGATGCCGCGGCCTTTGACGCTGTCTCACAAGAAGTGGCGCAGCAATCGCCCCCGGCATTTTCCACATTGACATGTACAAGCCCTGCTGCCTTCAGCCAATCTTTGAAATCTTCTCGTTTGAAGCCCATCCAGCGGTCGTGATGTTCCCGGCGCAGAAATTCGAATTCATGCTGATCGAGGTCCGTTATTACCAAGCGTCCGCCCGGCCTGAGAATGCGGGTCATCTCCTTTAGGGCCACCGGCGGCTTTTCCACATGATGGATGTACATGTTGGCAAATGCATAATCCACTTGCTCATCTTCGATGGGCAACTGGTCAGCCGTTCCCTGGCGGCATTCGACCCCGCTGTTGGGTCCCAACTGCTTTTTCAGTTCCGCCAGCATCGCGGCACTCTGGTCCACCGCGATTACATTGACCCCTGCGGCCACCAGGCCCCCGGATATAAAGCCGGTGCCGGCCCCGATATCGGCGGCTGTTTTTCCGGCTTCAAGACCTGCCACTGCAAAGGCTTTATCTCTTATAGAATCCGAGAAAAAGGCCTTGCGCATAGTACTCCAGTCACCGGCCACCTTATCAAAATACGCTTTTGAACTCATGGTCTGCTCCTTCATTCTATTGAAACAGCCCCCTCCCCCAGCCCTCCCGCCAGGGGCGGGGAGAATTAGAGGCTTCGTAGAGTCTACGGTATCAGATTTACTACGCAAAGCTTTTCATAGCCCCCCTCCTCCAGCGGGAGGGGGGCTGGGGGAGGGGGAAAGCGCACACTAATAGCCTGACTCAATCAACAGATTTCTAATCCTGCGGACGGGCAGTACCGCTTTTTCCTCCCGGTGGGCGCCGGTCATGGCATCCACCAGGAGGCCGAAAGCCCGTAAAACGCCAGACAGCTCCTTTTTCGGAATTGCCTCAAAAACCTGACCGTAGTAGAGATCATTGAGCCGGTGATTTCAGCGCACGTTGTATTGTCAAACTATTTTTCAAGGCCTCTATGTCTGTCAACAACTATCTGAAAAACACTTTTAAAAGGGCACCTCTGGGTACCGAGCGTCCCGGGGTGTGGCCGGAGTTGACTTTTAGACGCGGGAGGCCTATCAATACAACTTCAAAATCAATCGCCCGAGGGAATGGATGACATTAATAGAAACAATTCAGTCCGGCCGGCCCGTTCTGACCGAAGGTGCCATGGTGGAAAGAGTGCGGCGCAATCCCGACGTTGACCTGGACCCACACATTGCTCACGCCGGCCTGATCTATTCCGACAAAGGGCGCCGTGTCCTTGCGGATATATACCGACAGTACATCTTTATCGGCCAACTGCATAACCTGCCCATGCTGACCATGGCCCCCACCTGGCGGGCAAATCCCGAGCGAACGGCCAAGGCGGGATGTGGCCCGGTTGACAAGCTCAACTATGATTGCGTTGCATTCTTGAAAGAAATCTGCGCCGGTTACGATTCCTATCAAGAACGCCTTTTCGTGGCCGGCTTACTCGGTTGCTGTAACGATGCCTATAATCCCCAAGAAGCGCTCACAACTCACGCAGCTGAGAGATTCCATCTACCGCAGGTGGAAGCCCTGGCTGCCAGTGGGGTGGACTTGATCAAAGCCGCCACACTTCCGGCCGTTTCCGAGGCCCTCGGGATCGCCCGCGCTATTTCCCGGACCGGCATATCAGGCGTCCTTAGTTTCGTTATCCGGCCGGACGGGACCGTACTGGACGGCACGCCCCTGCATGCAGCTGTTGCCCTGATCGATTCTGAAACAGACCGGCCACCGGCATTTTATATGGTCAACTGCGTCCATCCTTCAGTGTTTATGGACGCCATGACCGCGGAAACCACGGCCGACAGTAAACTGACTGAGCGGGTTCTCGGATTTCAGGGCAACACGTCGACCAAAAGCCCTGAAGAGTTGGATAACCTGCCCTATCTGGACACCACTGAACCAGAGTCGTTTGCCGACCTTATGCTGCAAATACACGGAACATTCGGGACGCGCGTTCTGGGAGGCTGTTGCGGCACGGACGACAGGCACGTAGCACAAGTCGCTGCCCGCATAGCGAAGGAGACCCCATGACCACCGAATCCGCCTTTGCTTTTTCTATCGCTATGTTCATCCTGGCGGCCAGCCCGGGGCCCGGCATCTTTGCGACCGTGGCCCAGGCCCTGGCCGGCGGATTTCGCTCGGCCCTGGATGTCATATTCGGCATTGTCGCCGGCGACCTGGTATTTTTACTATTGGCTGTTTACGGACTCGCCACCCTGGCCCGCACTTTGGGAGAGCTGTTTGTGGTCGTAAAGCTTGCCGGCGGCGGCTACCTGATCTGGCTCGGCATCAAGCTGTGGCTGACCAAACCAATCCCGCCCGGAAAACAGAACGTCGATAAACAGCAATCCAACAAACAACGAATGCTGGGCGGCCTCGTCATTACATTGGGCAATCCCAAGGTCATTTTATTTTACGCCGGCTTTTTACCGACCTTTGTGGACTTGGGTCGCTTGACTGTTGGGGATGTTTGCATTGTCGCCGGACTGGTGGTTTTTGTATTGGTCCTGACCCTGGGCGCCTATGCCTGGTCTGCGGCCCGGGCCCGAGTTCTTTTCACGAAGCCCCGCGCGATGCGCAATCTGAATCGGGGGGCCGGGACTATTATGGTGGGGGCGGGGATCACCATAGCCACCCGCTAGTGTCCGTCCACAGGCGGCATATTTTGGCCCGGAGCCGCGTTTTCGTTCTTGTGAGATCCTCGACGTAGCGTCTGCTACGCCTCCGGTCTCAAAAGCACTCAGGCCTTGCTCCGAACCAAAATCTACCCCCTGTGAA
>Ga0126329_10000032_pt1 | contig 89508 bp, 84 predicted proteins | sample InaspJWI85metaG_FD_104915 | JGI IMG/M metagenome (GOLD analysis project Ga0126329, IMG submission 104915) | Marine gutless worms symbiont microbial communities from Oahu, Hawaii - Inanidrilus sp. 2 OAHU.JWI-85 metaG | ecosystem: Host-associated > Annelida > Digestive system > Unclassified...
CTTCGGATGGGAGGGGCTGGGCGGGTAAAGGCGGCGGCGACATTACCGGCAGCGGCTGGGGTGTTATTTTCGGCACAGTGGACGTCACCGGGGGTGCTGTCGGGGCGGCCAATAATTCAACGTATTTGCCGTAGACCCAACCCCGGTAGCCATAGGTTTCATCTTCGTAAGCGATCTGGTACCAGCCAGCCTGTTTCTCGGTGACGACCACAACGGTTCCGGCCTCGAGACCGGTGATCACCTTGCCCGCCAGTCCGGGGGCTGCCCTAAGATTGATGCCGGCCGTTATCCGGCCTTTACGGTCGGCCATTTCCGCGGCATACGCGTTCGGGGTGAGGCAAAAGAGAATCAAAGTCAAAAGCAGCAGGATCGGGTAATTTTTTGATTTCATACGTTCAATTCCTCCGGGGTGGGTATTTCGGCCGAATCCTTGCGACGCATACTCACCCGGGCTTGTTGTTCATGTTATGCAAAGATCGCCTGCAGGGATTAGTTTGCACAAACCATGCCTGAATGCGTGGGGTAAGGTGGCCTCCGGCAGTTCCCCGGGGCTTCACGGACGTGACGCTGCTTTAGGCGAATAGGTGCAGACCGGCTGCGGGGGTGAAGCGTACACCGGTTGTATTCGCGGTTGAAAAAAACGGGCGATGTCGGGTGATAAAAACGGTGGGTGTCAAATCATTGACCGTCAGGAGGCATCGGGCGTCAGCATGTTGGAGGGTGCCCGCTTGGTCCGGTCCAACGCCGCTGACGGGACGGGTTCCGGTTGGGCCGAGCAGGATAAACAGCGCCTTTGGAATCCGGAGGGGATGTTGAAATTCACCATGACCATACCGGAAAATTTATCCTCTCTATAGACCTCTATCCGGTAGACCCGCCCTTTTTTATCCACGGAATAGCGTTTACGGATGTTGTCCAGCGCGACCGGGATGCCGGTTTCGTCACGGGCGCCTTTACGGGTGAAGCCGATGATGTTGACCCGATATCCAACGGTAGGCTTGATCATGAAATTACGATTTACCCCCACGACGCCTCCCAACTGCACCTCCGTGTCGACATTGTCAATTTTCATTTGCAGGCTGCGCAGGCTGGAATCATATTCAAAGTATTGCGGATAGAGCCGGGTTAAGCGCCGGTTTCCATGAAAGATACGATAACTGCCCTTGGTCTTGACGACCGTGAGCAGGGGGTTGCTGGCGGTAAAGGCGATATCGGTATTTTTTTGTAGGGGAAAGAATCCCAGGCGGTTGCGTGCATCGCGCACATCCAGCAAAATTTTGCGGTCATAGAAGGCCAAGGTGTTGTTGGAATTGATGGCCCTTTTTATACTCGCCGGGTCTAGCGTAAAGCGGCGTTCAAAGGCCACACCCATTTTGGTCAGAAATGATTCAATCATGCGCAGGTGGTAATAAGCTCGCAGGTGTGTCGGAAAGGATTTGCTGACTTCCAGTCCAAAGGCCGGTTTGCCCTGGCAGGTGGCAAAGTAGGTCAGGGTCTTGGCCATTTCAGTATTACCTAAATGGGTACGCGTGTTGTGGACGTGTAGCTGGTGGTCGGTATCGATGAGATAGCGATTCACATCGGCCGTCACAGCTTGCGCAATTCCGGCCAGGTCGGAATTGCGCTCGGCTTCAATACAGCGGCGGTCTATGATGACGCACTGTCCCCACCTTTTCGGGTTACGCAACCGATCTATATAGGTATGGCGAAAAAAGCCACTGCCGTCATGCAGGTTCAAGACCGCGGATACCCGTTTGTCGGTAATGATCGTTTTAATCCGGGCGATGGTGGGGTACTCCGGGTCTGTTTGGGGAAGATCGGCAAATTTGCGATTCAAATCTCCATATACGCCCCGGGTTCGTTTGACGATGCTTAAAAAATTTAGATTGGGGACCACCCAGATACCGCCGCGGGTAACTTTGTAATGGGTGGTCAGCAAAGAGGCTGCATTGAAACCGCCGGGCTCATCACCCTGGATTCCTCCGACGATCAGGACAACATTGCCCGGTTGGGGGGCATTCAATTTGTGCAAGGTAAAGTCCAGGGAGGCACAGTGGCCGGCGACTGGTACGGCTGCTACGGTTAAAAGTAAGCAGAGCCCGGTGAGCAGAAACATTCTCATATTCAGGTATGCACGCTAATATGCCAGGGTTCGAATCTAACCCCCAACAAATTCCCGTCCTGGTAACGAAATTGTATGTATCCAAGATCCTTCAATTTTTTGAAAACATCCGTATCGGCAAACTTTTCGGTGAAATTTGCTGCCCCGAGCCCGACCTGGCCGACGTCGAAGTCGCCGATACCGTGGTAGGAATAGCCCGGCGGGGCTAGCGAACGGGACGCCATGGAAAGGTTTCCGTGGCTCTCGCGGGCTTTACTGAGAAAGAGCATGAACTGTTTGATAACACTGCGAACCCCGGAGGTAAGAATCACCTGATCACCGATATCGTTTCGGATTTTCTGATAGGTTTCCAGCGGCAGGCCTTTATACAGGTAATTGCCGGTTCGCCGAATCTTGACAACCGACTGCCTTTTTACCCGGTCGGTGAGGTTTTTAAAGGGTTTATCCCCTAAAAAGCCGTAATGGATACTGTCCTCGTAAAAGATCTTTTCTAGAAAATTGATCTCGGCATCGGTAAAACGGCCGACCCGGGTATAATTGCGGGCGATTTTCAGTGCTTCATCAAAATTCAACAAGTAAAAATTCCCATGTCCTACGGTGCGCTGCAGCCTTTTCAGCCGGGCCTGAGAAGTTTTTAGAATGTCGTAATCTTTTTGAGATAGAAATACGTCATCCGGATGGTGGTCGTCGAAGTGCCGCATCTTGAAGAGGTAATCCCGGATATGCTGGTCGTCACTGGCCATGTCTTCCCAGAAGCTGGGATCTTCATCTTCCTCGGCAAACACATCTGGAACCGTACCGGCACTAAAGAGGATCGCTCCGACACCTATCAGGAATTCTCTTCTTTTCATTTTATGCATGTCGAAATTCGGCGAAAGTTAAGTAGTGAGTGGTTGCCCTTACCTATATCGGGATGTTTTGAGCAAAAAACGAGCCAAAAGCGGGGCCGCTTATAAGGTGCCGATATTCATTCTAAAATCACCACTAATAGTGCTTGTGCCGTACGTCGATGGTCAAGTTTTTATACAGAGTGTCAAAAAAATGCCACTTATGTTTATAGATGATTTTAGCTGTTTTATCAACATATTCCTACCTTTCCAGGGCTCGCCGGCCGCTCTAAGGCGACCCCCATGTCACTGTCGGCCACTGATGCGTGACCATGGGGCAATGCGGCGCCCAGCGCTGTTTTCACAATTCGCTAAATTCTGAAATGCTTCCCCTAGTCGCTGGCCGACTGGAAGTGCTTGCTTGTCGGTCAACAGTTTTCAATAAACCCGTGCTATTAATTTATTAAATGAATACGAGTTGTTAAAGCTTTATAACCGGACGAAGAATTTTCTTGTAAGGTGGTACTTCTCCCGGCAGACCCCATTCCACAACGGCTGTTAGCAAGGCCTACAACCCCGCTGGTACGGTTGTTGCAGAAAACTGTAAACTGTCCTCTAGGAAAACCGTTGTAGGACAGTCGTTCGGATCAGTCAGGCGGTTAAACCGTTATAGGACGGGCAACCGGACCTGTAAGCAGAAAAGAAGGTGACATTATGAGCGGAGCAATACCCTACTACAAAATTCAACAGCGCATCCCGCGACAAGGAGCGTGGTTCGGGCTCTCAAGACCGGAACGGCCGGATAAATTTCAGATACTCATGTGCAGCATGGCCCATCAGGTGAACAACCTGCTCATGCGCATTCAGGGCTACGCATCGTTGATGCGCATGGATATCAAGGAGGGACAGGTCGGGTTCGCGCGTTTGAAGCATATTGAGAATTATGTCGGTTACGGCGCGGTGTTAACCTCCCAGCTGCTGGCCCTCGCAGGGCGGGGCGTGTACGCTGATCCGGTCAACATTCCACCTTTGCTGCTGGAGCCGCAGGGGACGACCGGGGCAACCCCCGGCGACAACGAAGTCAGGTCCCGGCTTTTCATCATCGGGCAACCAGAGGGAGACCTGCGTCGCGGTCTGTTGCCAACGTGCCGCGATATTAACCGGAAGATCGCTGGACTCTTCAGGGGTATCGAGAATGTCAGCATCGCCGGACGACCCAGCCAGCTTGAAAAAGAATATATCGACAAGATAAGGGCCGCCACTGGAGAAGGAACCAAAATTGCCCGCGATGCGGCTGCGGTATTTCAACCTGCACGTGATCGGGCCGTCGACCAACCGGTGAATCATCCCCGCACCTTGACGCCGCAGGTAAAAACCACTGGTGTGCTTTACGGCTAGTCTTTGCATTGAGCCCATCTGGTAAGCGTCACGCAAAACGCCCTGCCAACTCCGTTTGTATAAAAACAGACTTGGCAGGGCGTTTTGCGTAGGTAATCTTTGGGTATAACTTACACCGGGTTGTAATCGCCTTTGTTGAACTTAACCTCTTCCAAAGAGGCTGCTACCAGCAGTTCATTGAGAATGCCCTTAAGTTCATCGCCTGGGGGCAACGTTCCCAATATTTGCTGCAGGCGCTGTTTTTCAGCGGCGACTTTCTCCATCACCGGTCCGATTTCTTTTAGGGAGACATCCGGATTCGCCAGCATATCCCGGTATGCATCCATCAGATTCAAAAAGTTCTCGACCCGATCGGGGATGGAGATGGATTTCACATCCAATAGGGGATTCAGAGAAACCCCCTTGATACTGCCCGGGGCCTGCAACGGTACTGTTTTGCCGCCGGGTTCGGAATCGGCACGGGCGGCCTGATCGAGCAGGGAATTGAAGGCGCCCTTGACCGGCTTGTCGGTTCGTCCGGTTTCGCGGGCAACCAGCTGTTTAAAGATCGCTTCGTTTCCTGTGACTTTCATGGCAGTTCCTCAATTCAGTAAAGTTTGTTCATTGCCTTCAGTTAGATGCAACTGGCGTACCATAGGCGTCAATTTGATGGCAATTTGGTTGACTTGATAATATCGCTTTGATAACAATATGTTACAAATACAAGAATGCTTTGGCAAAAAGGGTGGCAATTCCGGGGTAAGGAAGACCAGGCAAAAATTGCCGGTTCCGGCAGTGATTGCCCGGAAGGTTGCGCCCCGTGAGGATCGCACCGCCGACAGGTAAATCAGCCTGGGGTGCGGGTTGCAAACAGTTGGTTTTAAATTTTCCGTAAACAGATAAAGCAATGAACCTGCAAGAGCACATCCTGGTAGTTGGCGGAGCCGGCTACATCGGCGCGCACATGTGCAAGCATCTGCATGCAGCCGGTTACACCCCCGTGGTGCTGGACAATCTGGAACGGGGTCATCGCCAGGCGGTTCAGTGGGGACCGTTTATTCATGGAGACATGGATGATATTGATGTGTTGCATGACGTGTTTACCCGCTACCCCATTGCGACTGTCATGCATTTCGCAGCCTTTGCTTACGTGGGCGAGTCGGTCCAGAACCCCGGCCTGTATTACCGCAACAATGTGGCCGCTCCCATCGTGCTGCTCCAGCAAATGGCGAAACACGGCCTAGACCGTTTTATCTTTTCTTCGACCTGTGCAATATATGGTGAACCCGTAAATATGCCCATGGATGAAGCCCACCCCATCCTACCCATAAATCCTTATGGACGCGGCAAATATATGGTTGAGCAGGTACTTGATGATTTCAAGCAGGGGCACGGAATAGAATCGATCTGCCTGCGATATTTCAATGCGGCTGGCGCCGATCCGGACGGTGCAATCGGCGAAGATCATCGGCCGGAAACCCACCTGATTCCCCTGGCACTGGAGGTAGCTTTGGGAAAACGAGCGTCTCTGACGATTTACGGGGATGATTATCCAACTGCCGACGGGACCTGCATCCGCGATTATATTCATATTGAGGATCTTGCCCGGGCCCATCTGCTGGCCCTTGAAAAAATGAAGACCGGCGAAGTGATTTCCCATAAGTACAACCTGGGAAACGGCAATGGTTATTCGGTCAAAGAGGTCCTGGACACGGCGCGTCGCATCACCGGGCATGCCATCCCGGCCCGGATCGGACCGCGGCGACCGGGTGATCCTGCCCGCCTGGTGGGCTCAGGCGAGCTTGCCCGTCGGGAACTGGGCTGGGAACCACGGTACCCTGACCTTGCGTCAATAATCGAGACCGCCTGGAACTGGCATAAAAACAACCCGAATGGATTTGACGACTGATTCAACGCACTCTGGGAGTAACCATGGAACATTTTCAGAAAAGGATTCTGGTCACCGGCGGAGCCGGTTTTTTAGGTTCACATCTTTGTGACCGCCTGGTGAACGACGGACATGATGTCCTCTGCGTGGATAATTTTTTTACCGGCTCCAAGCAAAATATCAGCCACCTTTTGGATCAGCCCAATTTCGAGCTGCTCCGGCATGACATTACCTTTCCCCTGTATGTCGAGATTGATGAAATCTACAACCTGGCCTGTCCGGCGTCCCCCATCCATTACCAGTTCGACCCGGTACAGACCACTAAAACCAGTGTTCACGGAGCCATCAATGTCCTGGGGTTGGCCAAACGGGTCAAAGCCAAGGTTTTTCAGGCGTCTACCAGTGAAGTTTACGGCGATCCCACGGTCCACCCCCAAACCGAGTCCTACTGGGGGAATGTCAATCCTATCGGCCACCGGGCCTGCTACGACGAGGGTAAGCGCTGCGCGGAAACACTTTTTTTCGACTATTTTCGCCAGCATGGGTTGCGGATTAAAGTCGCACGCATTTTCAATACTTACGGACCGCGCATGCATCCCAATGATGGCCGAGTTGTGTCCAATTTCATCGTCCAGGCGCTCAAGGGGGAGCCGCTGACCGTCTACGGGGACGGCCAACAGACACGTTCCTTCTGTTTTGTGGATGACCTTATCGAGGCTTTTTTACGCCTGATGGATACCCCGGATGATTTCACGGGCCCGATCAATCTTGGAAACCCGGGCGAGTTCACTATTCTGGAACTGGCCGAAACAGTTATCAAATTAACCGGGAGCAAGTCGCAGATAGTGTTTGCCACGCTACCCCACGATGACCCCATGCAACGGCAACCGGATATTGCCTTGGCCAAAAAGCAGCTAGCCTGGCAGCCGCAAATCGATCTACAGACGGGGCTGAAGCAGACCGTTGCTTATTTTAAATCGCTGCTGTGACTGTCTGAGCGCAAAAGCACCTTAGCATGATATGTTAGATGGTACCGCGGTTACCGAGGCTTGGTCCGGTGGGGAAGAGAAGTAAACCCAGCCATAAGCGCAGGACGAAAAGCATATAAATCTGATCATTAATTTACGGCTTAGCCGCCGATACCAACCACACGATACGGGTGTTCAAGCTCTAAGCATTTCCCATGGAGATGACAGCAACCCCTTCTTTATTCTATCCAAAATCCAACCAAATCCGTTTCTTGCCAATTAAATCTTAAACGCCAAAGCGCCCGGAGTGTGCCTGGCTGGTAAAATTCAACCTCGCGATTCGAACAACCAAGGGCAGTGTCAAATTTCAAACCTTACGTGAACTTTTAGCGTCAAAATATTTACCATCCGTTCGCCACTGTCTCATAAACTTAGTTATTATAGGTAGTTATAGTATAGTTTGAAGTGGTATGGATGTTGCAGTTGAAGTTAATGCTAAAGCACTCACTGCATAAGAAGCTGTAATTTAGGGGGCGGAGCTGTATCGGGAGAGCCACGCTTATCAGTATTACGATCTTCAAGCCCACAGGTGACAGGCATGGAACAGGACAATCGGACGCTGACGATCAGCCAATTAAGCGTACTGCTGAATGTATCGAAACCGACCTTGCGTTATTGGGAAAAGGAATTCGAAGGGATTTTGGTGCCCCTGAGAACCGCTGGTGGTCAGAGGCGATATACAATAGAGCACATCGGCGTTGTAAAGAAGATAAGGTCCCTCAAAGAGGCGGGCTTGAGTCTGTCTGAAATTAAACTGCAGTTGGTAGATCCGATGGGTAGTGCTGAAGAAGATCTATTGGCTGTAGAAGGAGATGCAGCCCGGGTGAATCTTCTCGCCGAAAGAGTGGCGGCGGCGGTAAAATTTGAAGTACTGAGGTTCTTCAGAAAATGACACAGTCCCTAAAAACGGTTCAGCCGACAACGGATTGCGTTGACAAGCAGGCCCAACTGGTTACCGGTAACGGCCCACCTCCTATACCCGGTAGCCATTCAAAACAGCCTGTGTTCGTGACCCAGCCGGCATTGCCGCCGTTGGATGAGTTTGTCCCCTACCTGGAGGAGATCTGGAAGAGTCGCCAAGTTACCAATATAGAACAGTATCACCATGAATTGGAACAAGCTCTATGCAAATTCCTGGGCGTCCAACATATTTCCCTGTTCGCCAATGGTACGATAGCACTTCTAATCGCCTTGCAGGTATTGCGCATCCAGGGGGAAGTAATAACGACACCCTACAGTTTTGTGGCCACCACGCATGCCATTCAATGGAACGGCCTTAAGCCAGTATTTGCTGATATCAATCCCGATACACTCACGTTGGATCCTGCCAGAATTGAAGCAGCCATTACGCCCCAGACAACCGCAATCCTGCCGGTGCACGTTTATGGCACCCCATGTGACCTGGGACAGATCAACTACCTGGCCGACATTTACGGGTTGAAGGTAATATACGATGCCGCCCATGCTTTTGGCGTGAAAAGGGCCGGGCAGTCGGTTCTCAATTTCGGTGATTTGTCGGTCCTCAGTTTTCATGGCACGAAAATTTTCACAACCTTTGAAGGCGGTGCCATCATCAGCCATGATGCCACCACTAAAAAACGTATCGATTTTCTCAAGAATTTCGGTTTTGCCGATGAAGTGACAGTCGTGGGGCCTGGAATCAACGGCAAAATGAATGAGTTTCAAGCGGCTTTGGGATTGCTGCAGCTGAAATACCTGCCGGATAATATTGCAAAGCGGAAGGCCTTATCCCAGCGATACCACACTGCACTGAGCAGTATTCAAGGCCTTCGTACACTTGCGGAGGTGATGGACACCGAATACAATTACGCCTATTTTCCCGTTTTCATCGAGAACCGGAAGGGGGCAAGTCAACGTGATCAGGTGTACGAAAGGCTGAGGCGTCACGGATATTTCGGGCGCCGCTACTTCTATCCGTTGATCAGTCGTTTCCCATCATATAGGGGAACAGCGTCTGCCGCACCAGACAATTTGCCGGTAGCGGAACGAATCAGCAGCGAAGTCATTTGTCTACCGTTGTATCCGGCAATGCCGGCCACCGAGGTTGATGCAGTCAGCAATATCATCGGGGAGGTTCTGAAATAGACATGCGCTTGGCAATCATGCAGCCGTATATTTTTCCTTATATCGGCTATTTCCAACTAATACACGCCGTGGATAAGTTTGTCTTTTATGGTGATGTAAATTTCATCAAGCAGGGCTGGATCAACCGGAACCGCATCCTGGTAGGAAAAAAACCTGTTCTGTTTACAATTCCGATCAAGTCAGTAAGTTCTTCCGTCAAAATTAATGCAACCAGAATTGATGATCGCCAATATAGGCACTGGCGGAAGAAGCAACTTATAACGATCAAACAGAACTATGGCAAGGCGCCTTTATTTGATCTGATTTTTAATCTGATAAGAAAAGTCTTTAGTCAAGAAGTTGATTACATATCGGACATTGCCGTTGAAAGCGTCAGGGCAGTTTGTGAATACCTTCAATTGTCAACACAGATCATTCGTTCTTCAACCGTGTATCACAACAGCAACTTATCTGGTCAGAAGAGAGTACTGGACATTTGTAGCAAAGAGTCGGCCAAGGTATATATCAACCCCGTGTCGGGAAAGCCTTTATACTCAAAGAGAATGTTTGCATCCAAGGGAATCTGCCTGAAATTTCTAAATCCTGGGATAAAAAAATACAACCAGAATTGCGAGGCCTTTATGCCGCGGCTTTCAATACTGGATGTCCTGATGTTCAATTCGGTAGAGGCGGTTAAGGGGCATTTAGGGTGCTTCGAATTACAATGAAAGAGATTGGTGGATTTTTAGGATTAGAGAACGTTGAGAAGGCAACTGGGCCATTTATACATGCAGATGCTGTTTCATTAAATGTGGCCCGGGCGAGCTTTAACTATGTTTTGAAATACTTAAAACCGTCAAAGATATACATACCATACTATACATGCGACGCGCTATTGGAGCCGGTTAAGTCGAATAAGATCAAAAGTGAATTTTATTCAATTGATTCCAATTTTAATATTAACTCAGACATTGCCTTAAAAGAAGGCGAATATCTGCTTTACGTAAATTATTTTGGCATCAAAAGCGATACAGTCAGAAACCTGGCAGATGAGTTCAAAGATAACCTTATTGTGGATAATGCCCAGGCATTTTTTGAACCAGAGATCAAAAATGTAGTCTCTTTTAATTCAGCACGTAAATTTTTTGGTGTTCCTGATGGCAGCTTTCTGTACATGCAAATTGCTGAAGATCTCGAAATGGAAGAAAATCGGGCCATTTCTACGAATCATCTGATAAATAGAGCAATTGGAAATACCCAGGATGGCTACGATGAGTTTCTCTTATACGAAGAATCAATAGGGGTTGATGTCAAAAAGATTTCAAGCCTTTCGTATCATATTCTTCATAAGGTAAACTATAATAAAGCCGCCAAAGCCAGAAGAACAAACTTTAATTTTCTGGATAAGCATTTACGTGACTATAACGAAGTGCAGATAGAGTTACAGCCTGGAATGGTGCCCTTGTGTTACCCATTCCTGCCTCGGACCCACATAGATAAGCGAGATTTCTTTAAGGAGAATATATTTATTCCCACATACTGGAATGAAGTTATCTACAGGCGGGAAGGGACTTTTGATTTAGAAAAAGAGATAGCCGTAAGTTGATGCCCCTTCCGATTGATCATCGGTATACATCGGATGATTTGGAACTTGTTTTAAAGGTTATTAAGGAACACATTAATCGGGGAGCCTATTCATAAGGAATCCCAAATTACTTAAACAATAGGCTTGCGAGGGATGCCGGTAAGAACATATCCGGGAAAAAGTAACATTAGGAGCCAAAGAGAAAGAAGACAGACAGCAGGTGCACTAAAGCTGCTTAAGTGGCTAACAGGTAATTCTTCATGAGAGATTCAAATTACATATTTGCCGGCAACCGTTTCTACGTTTTGCAACGCATGCTGCAGCAAGGATTGACAGTTACATCGATATATGCCGTGCGTAATTCGTATTTGCAAAGGGCTCTGGATGCACAGGGTTTGGAGTATGCCATTATTAACTCAAGCCGACAACTTGTACAGAGGCTGTTGAATTCCGAATTTGATATCCTCATTTCTAATGGTTTGCCCTTTATTCTGCCGGCGACAGAGATAAAGGAGAACACTGGGGCAATCCTGACGAATATTCACCCTTCATGCCTGCCGGATTTGCGCGGGGTGGATCCTGTTCGCGGTGCATTCTTGTATGGTCGGCAGTCAGGGGCGACTTGCCACCATATAGACGATGGCGTTGATACTGGTGATATCATTTCCCAGGTTGCCATTCCTAATACACCGGACTTGGATAGTGGCTTGTTATACCAGCTCTGTTTTCAGGCCGAAGTACGCGTATTCGATATGGCCCTTGAACGTAAGTTTAAGTCTACGCAAGTACAGGTAGGCACGGGTTCAGATATTTATTATACGATGAAACCAGAACATCGTGAGATCGACTGGGGTGCCGACGGTGAAGTGATTCTGCGACAGATAAGGGCTTTTGGGACATTATCTCAAGGTGCGCGGTTTAGTTATGCAGGCACGACCATCAAGGTTCTCGACGCCGAATGGGTTACCAATCCGTTTATTCTGGAACAAATCAACGATTATCAGGAAAATCAAGTTGTGTTTAACTATGAGAACTGCCTACTTGTTCGCAAAGGAGCAGCCTTTCTAAAATTGAAGTATATTCAAGGCGACATTAGCGCCATAAAACCCGGCACCATTTTAGGCAAGACCGATATAGAATAATTAATGAATTCGAATTCACAAAACAATGAGTTGGTTTCTGTCTGGATGGTGACATACAACCAAGAGACCTATATCTCGGAAGCAATTGAAAGCGTTCTTCATCAAGAGACAAATTTTCGTTATCAACTCTATATCGGTGAAGATTGTTCAACCGACAATACACGCAACATTTGCATGCAATATAAAGAGCGATATCCAGATAAAATAAATCTCGTTCTGAACACAGAAAACAATATTAATAAGAACCTGCTTAATACCTATCTCGCATGTTTTAATAGTGGATGTAAATATGTCGCACTTTTAGAAGGGGATGACTTCTGGACAGATCCTTACAAAATACAAAAGCAGGTAGAATTTCTAGAGTGTCACCCAGAGTATACCATGTGTTTTACCAACAGCGCTATCGTTGATGAGCATAACAATATTGTAAAAGAAAGCAGGCTTGAATCTGACAGAAGACGAAATCTCGCTCAAATAGACATCATATCCGGATTGGTACCGCCGACCAATACAATGGTGATTAGAAATCAAATTGGAGAAGGTATTTATCAAATAAATAACACTATTAATGGAGACCTCCTAATTAGTGCTTTGGCAACTGAGACAGGGAAAGCAGGGTATATTGACGAAGTCACGGCTTGTTACCGGATTCATGCTCAAGGCGTTTGGGCCAGTAAATCAAGAGAGTACCGGGCAAAAAATTATTTAAAAACCTGCCTAGTACTTTTAGGGCTATTTCGTCATAAATATGATCTTCTTTTATACCGGATGGTTAACAATGGTTATGCCGACTTGCTCAGGTATCAAAGTTGATTGAGGGACTTTAAGTTAAGCAATCTTGGCAAAAGGTTAGCTTTTTAATTGAACTATATCGATTAATATAATGCCGATAAGGAATTGTCATGATAGGGAGCCAATCGAAGCGAGAAACATCTAATAGCGTCATGAATATAATTATCTCAGGTACAAACTTCTGGAATCCAGGAGATGATTTTGTTAGAGATGGCGTCGTTAAAGTTATAGAGAATCTTTTTAAAAACTACCGAATAAACTTTTTATTCTATAATTTTAACCAGGACTTTTTCCCTCATAGCAAATTTGATGGAATAGCGAATACAGTTGCGGCAGGGGATATAGATAAATATGCGGACCATATCGACGCCATCGTAATCGCAGGGCTTTCTGCTGGTAATGAAATATCAGATCTATACAATTGGATAATTAAAAATAATCTGTGCGATCGTGTTTATCTCATTGGTGCAGGATATGAGAACACATATGTTGATAAGTATATAAGGCTTGAACCTGCCGCGACGATATTTAAAAACGCGAGAGTCATTACTGGGCGTACCCGGAAAAAGCCAAATTTCATTACGGACCATAACCTCCCCTATCACCACATCCATTGTCCGGCTATTTTATCAGTCCCCGACGTTAAACACGTCCCTGAAGATAAGCAGATTGAGAAGATTGCATTTTCAATTCAGCTGCCGCATCGTATTGGAATCAGCAATCATGCATGCACGACTGCCATGCACCGGCTTTCTATGCAGATACTTTTTGGTTTATACCATGATTTTGAAATCGAGGTGATTGCACACCATAAAAGCGAGTATTTCTATTTTTTGGAATTATTTAAAGATATTGGCCTTTCCGTCCCAGTCATCTTTTCTTCGTTTTACCAGGAGATGTATGATGTGTACCCGAATTATGACTTCATTATTTCAACGCGTTTACACGCCTGCCTCTTTGGCAATGGTCATGGTATCCCGGCTGTAATAATCAATGACACTGATCGTCATACGGAATGTGTAGAAGGGTTTCCGCATTCGCGATGGATAAACTCGCCTGACAGGTTTTCAGAGGAATTTAAGGAAATGAGAACCTGGGATCTATCTGCGGTAGCTGACGAGGCGGCAAAATTTAAAACAAAACTCTTAAGCCAATACCGGGAAGTGCTTGCCAAGCCATTCGGTGTAAAGTGCAGGACACCAGACTCATCCCGGACAATTAAGGCACCCATTCAGGTTCGACCGCAGGCGGAGGCTGCAGATTCTGGAGGGATTGAGGCCGACGTTGTCACTACACCTGCGATACCTGAGGCCTGCAATCTCCCAGCCAAGGATGACTTCCGGGAGGATCTGACAGATAGGATTAGCACTGCTGTGGCGTATGATGTGGAGACCAAGCGCCGGGTGCTGGCAGCCCTGGAGCGCCTGACAAAGGATCATTGGCTTGCAAGCAATATAAAATCTTACCAGCGCATGATTACCGATAAAGAGCCCGGCTTCGACGCGGCGTCCTTTATCAACTGGTATGCCGAACACTTTAAGCCTACCAATTACCTCGAGGTGGGGGTTCGGCGGGGCCGGTCCATGGCCCAGGTGCTTACGCAGTCACCCGGAACAAAGGCTTTCGGTTTCGACATGTGGATTCCGGACTACGGATCGGATTCGGCGCAAGGCGTTCAGACGGTCAATCCCGGGCCGGACTTCGTGCGTCAGGAATTCCGTAACCTGGGCATTAAGGACGAGCCGACTTTGATCAAGGGCAATTCCCACGCGACCCTGCCCAAGTTCTGGCGCGACCAGGATAATCCCCGGCAGTTTGACTTGATCTTTGTTGACGGCGACCATACCTATGAAGGCGCGAAATTGGACCTGGACATCTGTTTTCGTCATCTGGCCGCGGGTGGGGCGCTGGTATTCGACGACATTCTGCATCCATCCCACCCGGAACTCAAACAACTGTGGGAAGAGACAAAGGCCCAATACCCGGATTGCGTCTGCATCGAGCATCCTTCCGGCATGGGTACCGGTGTTGTTTTTAAACCGCCCTTCGATCGCCTGGAACACTATTTACACCAACATACCCCATCCGGGCTTAGGGGGAAACAGGCAGAAGCAGCCGGCACCGTTGTTGGAAGGCCTGCGGCTGAATCCACAGAACTGCCCATTCACTTCTTCACGATTGTCCTGAACGGGGAACCGTTTGTCCGGTATCATATTGGCACCTTCAAACGGCTGCCGTTCAAGTGGCACTGGCACATTGTCGAAGGCGTGGCTGACCTAAAGAACGATACCGCTTGGAGTCTCAACTTCGGCGGCAGGATTAGTGCCGAACTTCACCATAATGGACTCAGCAATGACGGCACCACCGCATACCTGGACACGCTGAAAAAGGAGTTTCCCGAAAACATCACGGTGTACCGCAAACCGCCTGGGGTTTTTTGGGATGGGAAGGTTGAGATGGTAAGTGCTCCGCTCCAGAATATTCGTGAAGAGTGCCTGCTCTGGCAGGTAGATGCCGACGAATTATGGACAAGTGATCAGATAAATGCTGGCCGGAACATGTTTTTAAATAACCCAAATCGAACAGCGGCATATTATTATAATTATTTTTTCGTTGGACCGGATCTGGTCACCACAACCCTTGATACATATGGAAATAACACTAGTTATGAGTGGCTTCGAACCTGGCGTTTCAAACCATCATATGAGTGGGCATCGCATGAACCGCCGAAGTTGTGTAAGCCCGTTGAGAATGGGAATTTAATTGACATTGCTGAAATTAATCCTTTCAAGCATAGCGAGACCAAAGATAGAGGGTTGATTTTTCAGCACTATGCCTATGCGACCGAGGCGCAACTGGCCTTCAAAGAGATATATTACGGATATAAAAATGCGATAAAGGGCTGGCGTGTTTTACAGACGCAGAATAAGTTCCCTGTGTCTCTAAAGGAATATTTTACATGGGTAAAGGATGACGCGAAAGTTGATACAATCGCATCTCAGAATATTGTACCACTTATAGAAAGCGTCTCTGAGACTGATAAGGACGTCGAAAAAGCACGCACCGAACCCAATTGGTTTGGTGAGAAATGCAATCGACCTGGGTGCAAGATACTCTTTATTCGCACCGACGCTATTGGCGACAATATTCTGTTTATGCCGACAGTGGAGAAATTTAAACACAAATACCCTAAGTCCCAAATTACAATTTTGTGCCAGGAGCATATCGCAGAACTATATAAGAATGCGCCTTTTATAGATTCCGTCATTACATTTGACCGGCAGTATGCTCTGGAAGATGCAGACTATAGGTCGGAGGTCATTAACAAGTTACGTACCGAGAAATATGATTTCGCCTTAAATACAGTGTATTCCCGCGAACCAATGAATGACTTTTTTTCATTAGCAAGCGGTGCGGCAGAAACGATAGCGTTTAACGGTAATCTGTGTAACATTTCCAGGGATGATCGTGATAAGCATAACCAGCGATATTCTAAGATTATACCCAGCCATAATGAAAACAAGGCTGAAGTCGATATCTACATCGACTTTTTACACGAGCTAGGAATTGATTCCGAGCCGTGGCAGCCCACAATATGGTTAGATAAAGAAGACAAAGTATTTGCAGACAATATTTTGAGGTCCCATCATATGGACCCGGATAAGACAATAGTCTTGTTTGCTGGAACCCAGAAAGAATCAAGCATTTACCAGCAATACGGAGTCGCATTGTCGTCGGTCTGTTGTGAGAAGGGTTTTTCAGTCATTGCTTTGGGTTCTCAAAAAGACTATGCAATCAATGCGGAAAGTTTAGGGGCACTCAATAATATAAGAACCTTAAATCTTAGTGGCAAAACAACTTTGCTTCAAGCTGCGGCTTTGATAAAGCGATGCCGACTCGCTGTCGGCGCTGACACAGGTCTTGCTCATATTGCATGCACAGTTGGTACCCAAAATGTAATTCTACTTGGCGGGGCGCACTTTGGCCGGTTCTTGCCCTATTCGAAATTAACATCCATTGTTTGCTTGCCGCTTGATTGCTATGGCTGTGATTGGCAATGTTTATACTCGCAGGCCCACTGTGTCCGGAGTGTGTCACCGCGAGTAATAGCCGAAGCCATAAGACAGACGATTGAGAAAGGCTCAAATACACCACGTGTTTTTGCACAAACCGCATTTCCAAAGGAAGCAACGCTTGAGACCCCAAAGTTGAAAACCCTGGCGCTTGATCCGGGATTTTACGAAGCAAAAGTTATTCCCGTTGAAATTCATTGCGATGCCAAAAAGACAAACGATAAAATTGATTTCTCACCTTTTACCTACTCTAAGAAATCCCATTTCGATTTATTTCAAGACAGTGACCTGGACCTCTACGGAGTCAAAATTGATAAAAACAATTGCGATTTAAAAGTCTATCAAGACCTACTGGCATACAACTTTATTATTCTAAACATCCCTAAAGGATCAAAGATTCTTGAGATAGGAGGTGGAGAGTCAAGGGTTCTAAATGCCATACACGCTGATTACGAGTGTTGGAATATTGATAAAATGGAAGGTGTCGGGAATGGTCCGACTACCACCAAATCCAACAACTACCGGTTGGTCAGGGACTATATGGGCAGCTATTCTCCTGAATTGCCGGATAATTATTTCGACTTCGTTTTTAGTATTTCGGCTCTGGAGCATGTAGAAGAGAAGGAGGACATCTTTCAAAATGTATGCCGGGATATCGACAGAGTCTTAAAGCCGGGAAGCTATTCACTAAATCTGTTTGATGTGCTCATTAGAAAGGATGATGTATGGAGCAATGGTCTATTACCATACATGTTTGAAAGATATAGCACCAATAATCCCTTAATTCCCTTTGACCAGTTAAGAAATGACGCTGATTTATATTCTATGACAGAGGCTTCATACTCCAGACTATGGAAGCCGTTGACAAAAAAAACTTTCGCGGATTTTGGACGCCCGATTTCGTATAACATACTATGGAAAAAGCACGCCGACGAGCAAACTGACAATAAACCCCTTCAGTCTACAATGAATATCAGAAACCTGATTGATAAACTCAAAAAAGATGCGACGTTTATCAATTCTTTACCCAAGATATCAATCATTACCCCCTCCTTTAACCAGGGAGAGTTTCTTGAAGACTGTGTTGTCTCAGTACTGGAACAAAGCTATCCTAACTTGGAGTATATTATAATGGATGGGGGCAGTACTGATGGTTCCGTAGAAATAATTAAAAAGTATGAAGACCGCCTTTCCCACTGGCAGAGCCAGCCTGATGAGGGCCAGTATGCGGCTATAAGTGAGGGGTTCAAAAGAAGCACCGGTGAAATCATGTGCTGGTTGAATTCGGACGACAAACTGCATGAAAAAGCACTTTTTATCGTTGCATATATTTTCAAAACCCATGGCAACGTGAACTGGATAATGGGCAGGCCGACAGCTTGGGATCAGAATGGAAATTTGACAACCGTATTGGACCCACTTCCTCTATGGGCAAGGACGGATTACCTGGCAGGAAATTACGGCCCCCCGCATATACAACAAGAGTCTACCTTTTGGCGACGTCCATTGTGGGAGAAAGCCGGATCATCTATTGACACTAAAATGAAATATGCGGGAGATCTTGAACTATGGAGTCGCTTCTTCAGGTATGATCATCTGTATTCAGTAGATGCATTACTGGGGGGGTTCCGGTCCCATTCAAACCAGAAAACGGCTACCAATATTGAGGATTACAATAGGGAAGCAGATAAGGTGATTGCCAGAGAAGTTGGCTTGGTCAAAAAAGATGAGACTTTGCCCCTTGCACCAAATCCAATATCCTTTGCAGTCGATGATAGAAGGGGTGCCAGGCTTGGTGACAATAATGCCGGAAGTATAAAAAGGTCTGCAGAAGAGTATCTGCGCAAAGGTGAAAAGTCAAAGGCTTTAAGTTGTTACAGTCAGCTGATAAAAGATAACCCTCACGATAAAGGTGCCATTTTATGTGCAGGACAGCTTTTAGTAAGCCAGGGAAAGAGCGATCTTGCAAGACAGATATACCTTCACTATCTTAACCAAAATCCGTCTGAGTCAGAAATTGAAGCAGGGCTTAAGGAGCTTGGAGATAGACCAGAAGATAAAGAGGTTGTTAACCTGATAGAATCTGAAAATAGAAATTACACTGTATCGGCAATTGTATCTACATATAGATCGGAAGAATTTATGGAGGAGTGCCTGCAGTCTCTGCTTGGACAAAGCATATCCAAGGAAATTGAAATCGTGGTTGTCGATGCAGCTTCGCCTGAAAATGAACGTAAAATAGTTAAATCATATCAGAAAAGGCATTCTAATATCACCTATATTAGAACGAAAGATAGGATAGGCGTCTATACTGCCTGGAATATAGCCATAAAACATGCAAAGGCGCGTTATTGCATAAGTTTTAGTACCAATGACGCTCTCCGTAAAGAAGCCTGTGAAATTTTATCAGGCATTCTTGATAGTAACTCGGATTGCATGATGGTATACGGAGATACTTACCTGACGCACAAGCCACATGAGACCTTTAAGAAGCATAATCATTATGACACCTATGAGTGGCCAGACTTTCGCTATGAAGACCTTATGAGCACCTGTATGGTTGGTCCTCACCCCATGTGGCGAAAATCAATACATGAAAAAATCGGTTACTTTGGCGAACATTTTATCGCAGATGGAGACCAGGAATTTTGGCTAAGGATAGGTGAAAAATACAATTGTCTACATATAAAAGAATTTACCGGTTTACAGTGGATTACACCTGACGCCCTATCACAAAAAGGTCAAATACCAATATTGGAAGCTAATTATATTCATCAACTTTATAGAAAAAAATATGAAGACCGAAAGAAAAAACTCACACACTAAGTGTTCCATTATAATTCCGGTTTATAATAATTTTGAACTTACTAAACAGTGTGTTGCCTCAATCACTAGGAATACTGCTCAGGGTACTTATGAACTAGTGGTTATAGATAATGCATCCACAGATAAAACAGCCGAATATCTTGCAGCATTTAATATGGAGAATGTAAAGATCATTACAAACAAAGTTAACCATGGTTTTGCAAGAGCCTGTAATCAGGGTGCCAAAGAGGCTTCAGCAAAATACCTTCTTTTCCTTAACAACGATACTGAAGTCCAAGAACACTGGGTTGAACCCCTTATTAAGATTCTCGACAACGACCCAGTTGTAGCCGCTGCAGGTAGCAAGTTGCTTTATCCTGATAAAACAATACAGCATGCTGGTGTCATTATTATCGACAACAAAGTTGATAGGGACCCCCTACTAGCCCGGCATATATATATAAATGAAGAGTCGACTTTACCTGAAGCCAATATCGCAAAAAACTACCAAGCTCTAACTGCGGCATGCCTGCTGGTAAAAAAGTCAAGATTTGAGGCTGTTGGAGGTTTTGATGAGGGATACTGGAATGGCTATGAAGATGTAGATCTATGTTTTAAGCTTGGAAAAATGGGCTGGAAGATAGTCTATCAACCCGAGAGTGTTGTTGTACACCATGAATCGAAAAGTGGCCCCGAAAGATTTGCAAAGGCCAGGCAGAACATAAAGCGCCTTCATACTAAGTGGTTGGGTAAAATAGCTGTGGATATGGTTTTAGAGAAAGATGGCACACTGAAAGGCAACCCTGATTGCAGGGTGAAAAGATACACAACGCCAGTTCAGGAAGAATCGCGACCGGTGGTATCCATGATCATACTGGCCCACAATGCTCTAGAATATACTAAAAAGTGTGTAGCGTCTATCCAGACCCATACAGAGATATCTCATGAGATAATTTTCGTGGACAACGCTTCCACGGATGGTACGCAGGACTATCTGGAGATGCTTACCTGAGAACACGCTAATTACCGGCTGGTGGTCAATCGGGAAAACGTGGGATTCGCAGCCGGCAACAATCAGGGGCTCGCCGTTGCCAGAGGGGAATATTGTCTACTGCTGAACAATGATGTAGTTGTGACATCCGGCTGGCTCGAACGCCTCGTGGTCTGTGCGGAAAAAAATCAAGATATCGGTATCGTGGGACCCATGTCAAACCATGTCGCCGGACCACAGCTGATAGAGGCCGTGCCGTATGATACAACCAGCCTGGAAGGTCTGGTACCATACGCTGCCGACCATGCCCTTGCGAACAAGGGAAAAGTCAAGCGATTGCCGCGTGTGGTCGGGTTTTGTATGTTGATTAAACGGGAGGTTGTCGAGGCAATCGGCGGCCTTGATGAGCGGTACGGCCTGGGAAATTTTGAAGATGATGATTATAGCTTGCGAGCCGTTTTAGCCGGGTATGGTTCCTGCATCGCCATGGACTGTTTTATTCATCATTTTGGTAGCCGGACATTCAAAGGTGCAGAAATCGATTATCAGGATAGTCTGGAAAAGAAATGGAAGATTTTCAAAGATAAATGGGGTTTGCCTAATCAATTACCTTATGGTGAGTCCTGGGAGATTAAGGAAGTCATTCGGGGTGGGTTTGATGCCGCTAGACATTTTGTACCTATTGTGAAATTAGAAGAGTCAGGCGGGCTTACAGTCGCCTCCCAGGAGACGGCCAAACAAGAGTTGTCGCTTCCCCTGGAAGCGAAAGATGGCAATCAGGGAAAAAGCCGACCTGCCCAGTCCGAGGCCGGCTCTGATTATCTGCAGACAAAAGGAGATACGTCCATGACAAAATCAAACGAACCGGTGTATTCCCCGGAAACTGAGGATACACTGATCGCTTATATGGAAGAGAAACTGCAGGGGCCCGTGAATGCCGCTGTAATCCATAACGACCTGGGTATTATGTACTGCCGTACGGGTGAACACCCGAGAGCCCTTGAAAATTTCATGGCGGCCACTGAACATGACCCGCTTAACAGCGACTACCTGAAGAACCTGGCGGATTTCTACTATTCCATCATGCAGGACAGCCGCGCCGCCCTGGCAGTTTATAAACGGCTGGTGGCAATGGATCCGGTGAACACTGCCGTCCTGACGATTCTGGGACACATTCACCTGGCCGAGAACGACTTCGGGGAAGCGAAGACCTATTATAAACGCGTCCTGGATCTGGAACCGGATAATACTGAAATCAGGGGGTATCTCGAAAACCTGGAGTCCACTGTCGCCCCAGTAGTTTCTGATAAGCAGAAGGATACCCCCGAAGCGTTGTACAATCAGGCGCAACAACTGGTGGAACAGGGTGATGCCGACACCGCCTGCCGGCAGTTGGAATCCTTGGTGGCCGTTTATCCCGAACATGCCCTGGCGCACAATGATCTCGGCGTTTTATACTACCAGGCAGGTGACAAGGAAAAATCGCTGGCCGCTTACGAGCAAGCAGTGGCGCTTGAACCGCAAAATCTCATTTTTAAAAAGAATCTGGCTGATTTCATGTACATCGAGATGCAGCAAGTCGAGGCGGCCCTGGAAATTTACAATGAGATCCTGGCTGTTGAACCCGATGATCTGGAGACGCTGTTAGCCATGGGACAGGTATGCAGCCTTCTGGGTCAGAAAGAGGATGCCCTCCACTTTATCAACCAGGCCCTCGCGGTCGAACCCTGGAATGCAGACATCAAGCAATTGCTGGATGACGTTGAAGCCGGGAAGCAATCCCCTGAAGCTAGACTCTCTGTTGAAGAGATGTATGCGCAAGCGCAAGTGCATGCTGAAAATGGAGAGACGAGTGAAGCCCTTACGATAATGAAGGAGCTGGTTGACAGTCATCCGGACTTGGCCGTGATCCATAATGACCTGGGGGTTCTAAATTACCAGACCGGTGAGTTACTTACCGCGGAATATCATTATGAAAAGGCGGCTGAGATCGAACCGGGCAACACGGTCTTTCGTAAGAATCTGGCTGATTTTTACTGCGTAGCGCGAGGACGCCTGGAAGAGGGGATGCAGATCTACGTCGATCTTCTGGAACAGGAACCAGACGATGTGGAAATTTTAGCTGCCCTGGGACAGATTTGCCAGCGTCTGGAAAAACCTGAAGACGCTCATAAATTCTACGAAATGGCTCTGAACGTAGAGCCCTGGAACGCCCAGATTCGTCAACTGATGGATGAAATGAAACATGCTGGTTAGAAATCAACCTGATACTGTCGGGCCGTTTTGTATCTTCACATGGCGCTAATCAAAATTATTGTTATCCATCGTTCCCCAGGACAATTGGCTGACTGCCTTGCGGCCATCCGTGCATTCACAGGGGGCGAATATCGCCTGGTGGTTATTGATGCTACCCATGGTCAGGATCGAAAAGTTGAAGAGCATGTGCGCGGTAAAGGGGGCCCAGCGCCGCAGATTGTCATTAGCAATAGCGAGAAGAGTACGATTAAAACCCTCAACAGTGTTTTGATGCAGGCTCAAGGGCATCAGGTCTTCATCGTAGAGAGTATTGTCCGGGTGGTGGACGGGTGGATAAAGACTTTAGGAAGTTGCCTGGACTGGGCTTCCCGGGCAGGCTTGGTCGGCCCGTTTATGGATGAACATTACAACGGGCTGCCACGGGAGGTCTGCAGTCCAACAACTCTGGCCGCTTCTTTCGGTAATTTGAACGCAGCCTTGCAATTCCGCCATAAAGGGCAGCGCGTTGCCGCCCGCAATCCCTGGGCGGGCTGCCTAGCTGGCGAATTGGCAACTGTGCGAGCATTAGGGGGGCTGGATGCAGCCTGCCAAGATATTGACGTGGCGCTGGCGGATCTCTGCCTGCGTGCTGAAATGGCCGGTTACCAGAATTACCTTGCCGGCGACATTTTTGTCGTTTCCGAAAAACGGCCGCCAGTGCAACGCTGGCAAAGGGCCCTGAGGGATATGTGGGAGAGCCGTGACCCGGAAAGCGAACCACGTAAACACTACGAGGCGCTGAATCTCTGTCACCGTGCAAATCAGGCATATATGAGAGAGGAATCCGACGCGGCCATAGAGCTGTATTTGAAAGGGATCGGACTCTATCCCAGGGCGCCTAAACTTTACCTGGACCTGGCAACCCTCCTGGCGGAGGCCGGGCAATATGCGGATGCCCTCGAGATCCTCGGGGAAATGCCAGAGGACGACCGTTTAGAAGAAAAAGAGATGTTGACCGGTATTTGCCAGCTTGGATTGGGACAGACAGACGAGGTAGACCGGACGGTTGGGCGCATCTTGGCCACCGATGCCCGGTCGGCGGCCGGGTGGTGGCTGAAAGGGGCCTGTTTGGCGGATCGAGGAGCGATTGATCAGTCCAGGCAGGCACTTAATGAAAGCATTGCCTGTGATCCGGGCTACGGTGCTGCTTATGCGCTTCTCGGAAAGCTTTCTGATAAGGCGAAAACAGGGGAGAACGTACTGGAACTTATAGAACGCGGTTTTGCCTTGTCCCCAACCAGCGAGACGGCGGCCGATTACCATACTGTGGTGTCCCGGGAGCAGGCCTACCAGCGGGCCATCCCTTTTTTTACCCAAGCACTGGTCGCCTATCCATCCAGTGGCCGGCTGCGGTACCTGCTCATCGACCTCCTGCTGAAGGCTGGTGAGCAGACTGCTGCCATGGATGTGATCGAATCGATGCTGGCGGCTTTCGGCGTGGAAGAGGGCTTGCTCAACGCGGCCCTGGCAGTCAGGGCACAGCTGGGCCCCCGTGTGATTCCTACGGAGGGTAACCAAGCACCCACTTTAGCGTTTTGTCTCATTGTGAAAAATGAAGAGCGGGATCTACCCCGCTGTCTTGAGAGCATCAAAGCGGTGGCGGATGAAATTGTGGTCGTTGATACTGGTTCCCAGGACCGGACACGGGATGTGGCCCAGGTATTTGGTGCCCGGGTTTTTGATTTCAAGTGGTTTGACGACTTTTCCGCCGCTCGTAATTTTGCAGCCGAAAACACATCTGCCAACTGGATCTTCAGCATTGATGCGGATGAGGTCGTGGCCTCCCTTGATCACAGGGCATTGAGGGAGTTGGTCAACTCCAGACGTTCTATACCAGTAGCCTATTCGTTGACAACTCGTAACTATCTGAAGGTGATGGATGTTGTTGGCTGGGAAACTAATGATGGTGTCTATCCTGAGGAAGCCGGCCTTGGATGGATCCCGAGTGAAAAAGTCCGGCTCTATCCCAAGGACCGGCGGGTGCACTTTGTATACCCGGTCCATGAGATGGTGGAACCATCCCTTGAAGAAGCAGGGATTCCCGCTCTACCCTGCAATATCCCTGTCCATCATTATGGCAAGCTGGATTATGCTAGAAGCAAGGGCAAAGGCAAGGCCTATTTTGATATCGGCATAAAAAAACTGGAAGCCATGCGAACCAGCGCAACCGGGATACGTGAATTGGCGATTCAGGCACAAACTTTGGGGGATTATAAAGTCGCTGTCAGATTATGGAAACGACTAATGAAACTCTCACCCGGGCAGGCGCAAACTTACCTCAATTTGGGGAGTGCTTATCATCAGCTTGGGCAGCATGAAAAAGCACAGGAAATGGCCAGCATAGCCAGGAAGATTGATCCAACCATCAAGGAAAGTCATTTCAATCTTGCGCTAAGCCTATTGCACACAGGGGATGCATTGGGAGCAGTTGGCGTAATGGAAGGCCTTGTGGTCAAACACCCTGAGTATATCGCCGCAGGATTTCTGTTAGCAGTAGCTTCTTGCTGTGCAGGTGACATACGCAAATCCCGGGAACAGATGAAGCGACTACGGCGGAATCGCCTTGCATCTGGACTTTCAGAAGCTGCGCGCAGCCTGAAAGCAGATCTGAAAAAAGCAGGCCAAAATCATTTTGCGCGTGCTATTGAAAAGGAATATTTATCCGGCACCCGGTAAGGCTTTGTTCAGTAGATTATATGGATCAGCGAAGTATAGATATCTAACGACATACCGCTATTGAGAAAAAAATGATGTTTGATATCAAAACAGAGTTCAATCAAGCCCTCTTTTATCACAAGGCCGGACAACTGAAGAAGGCTGGCGATAAATATAGGCGGATAATTAAGGCCAGCCCGGATCATTCTGATTCTCTTCATCTCATGGGTGTTATTGCCAACCAAGTCGGATATTATGCGCTCGCCGTAGGACTGATCGAAAAAGCGATAGAAATTAATCCGAAAGAACCAATTTATTACAATAACGTCGGGAATGCATTTAAATCTCAGGGCAACCTGGAGAAGGCGTTGCTGAGTTACCAAAAAGCCATTGAGATAAAACCAGACTTTGCGGAAGCATTGGTAAGCTTGGGTTCGGTATACAAAGAACTTGCGCTGTTGGAAGAGGCAATATTCTGCTTTAAAAACGCATTGAAATTTAAAGAAAATTTTGCAGATGCGTATTATAACATGGCAATAGTACTTAAAGAACAAAACAGAATTAATGAAGCCATAGTTTGCTACAAAACATGCATTACCATAAATTCCGGATTTTCCGACGCATACTTTAATTTGGGGGCCATTTATAAGGAGTCGGGGAGATTTGCAGAAGCCATCTCTTGTTACGAAAAAGCCCTGGAGGGCAAGCCGTCCAACCCTGATGCATATTATAATCTCGGTATAGCTCAACAGGAGTCAGGCAATTTAGACGAAGCCATAGCAAACTATCAGCAGACAGTTCAATTAGATCCGACATATGCAAAAGCTTATAATAATATGGGCGCCATATTTAAGGAGACTGGTAGGCCGGACAAGGCGATTGATTGTTATGAGAAATCCTTACAGATAAACCCGAATGCCGGGATTGAGATACAGATGGCGCTTCTCTTCCCTCTGATATATGAATCAAGAAAATTAATTTTATCCGAAAGAGATAGATTAAGTAAGCAAATCGAGGCGCTGACAAAGGCGAATCTTACACTCCAAGATCCGGTCAAGGAGGTCGGCACGACGAGTTTTTATCTTGCGTACCAGGGGCTTAACAACCGAGATCTTCAGGAAAAACTTGCCAATCTATATCTGCGTGCATGTCCTGACCTTGCGTGGGTCTCGCCACAATGCAGTTCACAAGGGACAACCGGGGCGAAAATTAGTATCGGTATAATTTCAAGATTTTTTCATGAACATACTATCGGACTTTTAAACCTTGGGATTATAAAAAAGCTGTCCAGACAAAAGTTCCATGTAATGGTTTTCCGGTTTCAAAAAAATGAGGATGCTTTGACAAAAAGCATAGATAAAGCTGCTGACGATGTTGTAATCCTGCCAAATGATTTGGCTGGAGCGCGCCAGGCAATAGCAGGGCACCCCTTGGATATTTTGTTCTATCCAGAGATCGGAATGGATCCTTTGACTTATTTTCTTGCTTTTGCACGTCTTGCGCCGGTTCAATGTACAACGTGGGGCCATCCCGTCACCACCGGCATACCCAACATGGATTATTACCTATCATCGGAGAACGCGGAACCACCCGATGCACAAAGGTACTATTCCGAATCACTGGTTCTTCTAAAAAGATTCAGTATGTTCTGCTATCGTCCTGAAATGCCCGACAAGCCTTTTCCCCGGGAACAATTCGCACTGTCTGAAAACTGTAATCTCTATGTATGCCCGCAGACACTTTTCAAGTTCCATCCTGATTTTGATGAAGCACTCGGCTCAATTTTACGCCGAGATCCTCACGGGTTGTTGATTCTGTTTGAAACAAAATATGGCTATTTGGCAAAATTACTGCGCAACCGTTTTAAGCGTAAATTCCCCGATGTAATGGATCGTGTCAGGTTTTTGCCGAGAATGCCCAAGAAAGATTTTTTTTCCTTTTTACAAATTGCTGATGTTCTCCTTGACACACCTCATTTTACTGGTGGATTTACCAGCTTGCTTGCCTTTGCTTTCGGCATACCCATTGTTACATGGCCGGGTCAATTTATGTGCGGGAGGCTTACTCTGGGCCTTTACAAGCAGATGGGTATAATGGACTGCGTGGCTGATGATGCTCAATCCTATGCAGACATTGCAAATAGACTTGTAAATGACAAGAGTTGGAGAAACAAAATCAAAAACAAGATCTTAAGAAATGCCAATGTCCTGTACGAGAACATAGAAGCGATACATGAACTTGAGCACTTCTTTGAGAGGGCGGTTCGAGGCCCCTCCACCGGGATGGGGGCGGCTGTTAATTGCTGACTCGACTTGTAATGAGGGACGTGGGGTTGTTATTTAAGGCAAAAAAGTATTGAACCGCAAAGCACGTAAACTTCAGGACCCTTATATTATCTGTGCCCACCTCACCGGCGTTGGTTCGTAGCAGACCCCGGCTGACTCCATACGGCCATTCCGCCACATTGCGATGACGGTGGCGTTGCCGGTTTAGCGTGAGGCTTCCCTGGGTAGTTCTCACCCACCTTCACGCCTGTACCCGCCAAATCTATTTAAATACCTTCCGTTCAGGTGTTGGATCTTGGAGATAATTGCCGCCTTAACCGGCATATATGCAGGATATGTGGTTCCTGTTCGTCGGGCCGACCAATTACCTTCGGCTGTCTCCCAACCGCACCTATCGACGACAGCGTGGCCGACCAGTTCACACTTCCCCGACGGGCGTTCAAAGAACATACATTTCTAAGCGGGGGCGCCCTGCTGGGCGCACAAAAAAAAAGCGGAGGGAATTCTCCCTCCGCTTTTTTGTTGCATTGAAACGTTGGCTAAGACTTAGAAGAGTCTCAGAACTGACTGCGCAGCCTGGGACGCCATACTCAGAGAAGATGTTCCCAAGGCCTGACGGGTCTGGAGCATCAGCATGTTGGCACTCTCTTCGTTCATGTCAGCATTCGTCAGATCCGAAGCACCATCTTCAAGCGTATTGATCATCTTGGTCGTGAAATCCTGACGTGTGGTGATCGTACTCAAGCTGGTGGTCAGTGTCTGGGTTTTAGTCCGCAGATCGTCGCGGGCAGTATCCAGTTGGGTAATGGCGGCGTTAACGTTAGCCTTCGACGCCCAGCTACCGGCAGCGTCACCTATGGTGATATCACCATCGGTGCTTGCATCAAAACCGGTGATCGTGGATTTGGAATCACCGGATTCGTCGTATTCTACCGTAAGGTCGGCACCGGAGAGCAGGTTGATGCCTTTGTAACCGGAGTCGGCTGCCAAGGTGTCAATCTGGTCCATTACTTCGTTGAACTGAGTAGCCAGAGCCGCTCTGTCAGTCGCGCCACTAGTTACATCAAGAGCGTTGGCGGAATTGGCCAGCGATTTGGCGGAAGCGATCAGATCAGTGATGGCTTCAATACCGTTGTTGGCGGCCTTGATGGTCTGGATGGCCTCACCCATCTGATCTTTGCGCTGGGCCAGGTCACCCGCTCTCTGGGAATGGCCAGCGGCAGCGAAAAAGTTGATGGGATCATCCAGAGCACTCTGGACTTTCTTGCCTGTGGACAACCTGCTAGAGGTTCTCTCCATCAGTTCGTTGGTCTTCTGAAGGCTGAAAAGATTCGAGCGCATACCACCAGTTAAAGAAATTGAATTCATAGCCATTGTTTTTCTCCTTTTCTAGGAATGGATTGGCTTTCTGGCCAATCGTTAAAAATTGGAACCTTTTGTTCCGGGTTGACGGCGCAGCAACTGTCGGGAGCTCCTTTGCGGCGACGGTCACATGACGCCTTTCGAATGGTATATCGGGTGGATGGAGGGGAACTTTAGAAAAAAATGTGGTCAAATGAATTTAATTCGATCGGTGGCCATGGATGGCAACTTGTTGAGATCAGATTGTTTTTTTAGATGGAATTTTTCAGGGACACCCAAAGTTGAGCAATTGATTGGGTAAATCCGATCAAACGGTTAAAAAACGGACTTACCATACATAATTGAAAAAAAGACCGCGGTCGCTGTATCGCGTTCCAATTGTGGTCTGCAATTTCAAAAGGCCCTTTTGATCCAGCATGATCTTATGGGCCGGGGATGTTCGCGGTGTTTATACAGAAAGCGGCGACTGCCGGAGCCCGGCGGCGATATTCTGGTTAATGGCTATGAGGATGTTGAGTTTGTCTTTTTCCGGAAAAGCTGTGAGTTCGAGGGTACGTTTGTCGATAAAAGCGCTCAGCCGCAGCAGGTCCCTCCGGATTTCCACCGGCAAGGGGTTGTCCTCGCTGGCAAGCTCCCCCTGGAAGATGGTCCAGATGCGCTGGTTGAAATCCAGGGCTTTCTTCAGGCCGGTTTCGCGTTCCTTCTCATCAATGTCCCAGTTGTCCTGGCATGCTTTCAGCTTGATGGCGGCCTTGGTGAGCACCTCCGCCTCGACGTCCCGGCCCGACATGGTAACCTTGTCCACGCTCTTATAAGCTTGAATCGGCTTTTGCTTATACATGCTGCTTGATTTCCTCTTCGTAATTGATCAGTTCCCGGCACAGTTTCAGGTCCTTGTAGTATTGCCGCTGCAAAATATGTTCACTCATGTGGTCAATGATCGCCAGTTGGCTGGGCGCTGCGCTTAAAAATTCCTTGACCAGTTCCCAGTAACTGTTGTGGTGCACGACCAGATTCGCCTCGTCAATGTACATGAGCTGGATTGCAAAATAAATCCGACGGCCCGGAGTATTGGCCTTGGCTTCATTGAGGATGTCCTTCTCCCGCAGGATGGGGACTTTATTTTCTATGATGAGGTTGGACTTGGAGTTGCCGTTGGTAATGACCGCTCCACCGATAATCATTTTTTCGTTTGGTTTAAGCGTGAGTTTCAGCGCCATGCTCATTCCCTGGTTGTTGGGTTAGTATCAGTAGAATATCAGTAGGTAATACAGCAATTATTGTGCCATTTACACAGCGCAGGGTCTACTATGCATATTGGATGTTTTGCCGAAAACTTTAACCCTAATTTTGAAATCACCCGATTTCATTGAACACTATAAATGGTATCAATTTTGTAGATTCTCTCGTAGAGAAAGCAGACAGTTGGCCAAACGGCAAAAAAGACTAAAGGTTTGAACCAATTTGCCGATAGGTTAGCTGTATTGACAAGTATATGAACGTTTGCACTCGACTATAAATGGTAACCCCACACCGAGGTTCAACCACATAAGGCATCCTAAAATGACAGGAGGATTATCATGCCTTTGAAAGTATTGACGGTAGATGACAGTAAGACGATCCGGATGATTGTGAAAAAGGCATTCAAGCCCTATGACTGTGAACTGGTTGAAGCCGAAAACGGTCAGATTGGTTTGGATACGGCCGCCCGCGAAAAACCGGACCTGATTATTCTGGACATTACCATGCCCGTCATGACCGGCATCGAGATGCTGGAAAGACTCAAGAAAGACGACGAGCTGAAAGCCATACCCGTGATTATGCTGACAGCCGAGTCAGGCAAGGACAACGTCATGCAGATCGTCAAAATGGGGGTTCAGAATTACATCGTAAAGCCTTTCAAAGGGGAGCAGTTGATTGAAAGGGTGCAAGGTGTGCTCAAGCTGGAAGAAAAATCCGGTAAGGACGCCGCCGGCGCGGCGGAAAAATATTTTAAGATCAAGGACAGTATCACGATCCTGCGGCTGCCTCCCAAGATCACCCGGCCCATCGGGGTGGAAGTGGAGGGGCTGATCGGCACGCGGCTCAAAGATATGAAAGCCGACGGGCTCAGCAAGTTTATCCTGGATCTTACAGGGGTCAAAGAGACGAATATGTCCCTGATAAAACTGATCATCCAGGTTATCGAAAAATGCGGAGCCGCCAAAGTGCATACCCGGGTGGCCGGTACAGCCGCTCTCAAGGAGGAACTGCAGGAGTTTGCGGAAACCAGTTCGCTTCCGATTCACGACAGCCTGGAGGCCGCCAAGTCACAATTCTATCGTCCGGAAAGCGCGATTTATAAAACGCCTGTTGCAACTTGCAATTCATTTGCAAGTTGCAAATGAATGCGTATGTGTATAAACCGCCGGGTATCAATGCCTGGCGCGAAAAGGGCACCTCCTGGTGCCCTTTTTCTATTTGCATTATGCAAAAAATGCCGCCTGCTTAAAATCAACCAATTAACGCCACCTGAGATTCAAAAACTGTAAAATATCTGAAATTATTTATAATATTTTACCAATAAATTCCTGGCCACCTGGTGGCACACTCTTTGCTCAATCTCCTTGCCAACACGCAACCACCATAAAATCCAGGAGCCAAATCATGTTGAACCTTGCCGTTGACAATCAAAACAGTGTTGATGACCAGGACGTTCAGGCGCCTGCCCGGGTATCCCGCCACGGCATCGTGGGCGAAAGCAGTGAGATCAAGACAGTTTTCCGGCTGGTTGAAAAAGTGGCCGACAGCGGCAGTACCATCATGATCAATGGCGAAACCGGCACCGGCAAGGGCCTGGTAGCCCGCGCCATTCACAACCTTTCCAGCCGTTGCGCCAAGCCTTTCGTGACGATCAACTGCGGCGCTATCCCTGAAAATCTGCTCGAAAGCGAACTGTTTGGGCACGTAAAGGGCGCCTTTACCGGTGCGGCAAACTCTAAAACCGGTAAATTCGAAGCTGCCAAAGGCGGGACGATTTTCCTGGATGAAATCGGCGACATGAGTCCCGACCTGCAGGTGAAACTGCTGCGGGTACACGAGGAGGGGGAATTTGAGCCCGTGGGCGGCTGCCGCACCCACCGCACGGATGTACGCGTGATTGCCGCTACCCATCGGGATCTTGAAAAGGCGGTTACAGAGGGTAAGTTTCGACAGGATCTGTTTTTCAGGCTTTATGTCATCCCCATCAAGTTGCCCGCCCTCAAAAAACGTCGCGAGGACGTCCCCCTGCTGATCCACCATTTTATAAACATGATCTGCAAGGAAAAAGGCATGCAGTCGCCCCAGGTAGAGGACGGTGCCATGGCGGCCATGATGGACTTTTCCTGGCCCGGGAATGTCCGCGAACTCAAAAACATCGTTGAACGCCTGGTGGTGCTCAATGATGGCGGTACCGTCGCCATCACGGATCTACCGGACCGTTTTCAAGACTGCGCCCGTCCATTCAATCCGTCCGGCATCCAGATTTCCAATGACGGTATCTGCCTCAATTCGGCGGTTACCGAATTCGAGAAGTCACTGATTATCCAGTCTCTTGAAAAAACCAACGGAATCAAGAACCGGGCCGCCAAGCTGCTGCATCTCAACCGAACCACCCTGGTTGAGAAGATCAAACGGCACAAAATTTAGCCCCTCGCGTGGATCTCCCGCATCCCTTGATCATTTTTGCCAAAACGTTATCCATAGCCAATGGTTCGATTAACAGGCCGTGGCGAAACAGGTTGACCTCAGCCGCCATGTGTTTTTGACCACTTGCCTTCGTTGGGTTGCAGCGCGGCGCACAAAGCGCGTCCACTGGATGCGGCCTTGTTTCTGATTCCATTTCGAGGAGCCCTTCAGGCGTCAACACCTTGACACAACAGAGTTCCGGATTTGACAGCCGCGCGGATATGAAAGCGGTCATGCAAATCTGAGTGCGCTTTGGGGGAGTCTCTAATTTTTACAAGCTGGCGCGCATTTTTCAACCCATTGTAAATAATACAGAAAAAATCGTATTTGGTCATTTTCCGCTGACGTGATTCCACGCATCCGATGCAAGGGATAAGGATTGGCTGGCATGCATCTTGCGATTATCCGGTTACGATTCAGTCTTTAAATATCGTGGGACTTGCATGCAAAGGAACACCGTTTGGACACTATCCTGATCATAGACCGAGCCGGAACGATACCAAAACCGATAGAGGCGGCCCTGGCCGACAGCGGCTATCGGATTGATATCCGCGCTGCCGCGCGCTCGGCCCTGCAAGATGTTGACTGGGATGAATACCGCCTGGTGATAGCGGATACTAATCTGTCCGGTATGGATTACGCCCAGTTGCTGGCTGAGATACGCAGCCAGACACCCCACCTGCCGGTGATTGCCACTGCCGAAACAGGTTCGGTGCGGGGTGCGGTAGCGGCCATGCAGGCCGGTGCGGTGGATTATCTGCTCAAGCCGGTTCATCCCGAGACCCTGGTCCTGGCCCTGCGAAGGGCCCTTGTCGCGGTCGACGAAGGTTCCGCACCAGTTGAAACGCCAGTGTCAGGTACCCGCGCAAAACGCATCGTGACCCGGGACCAGCAGGTTCGTGAATTGCTGCAACTGGCTGAGAATGTTGCCCAAAGCCAGGCCACCGTCCTAATCCTGGGGGAAAGTGGTACCGGTAAGGAGCTGCTGGCGGCCTACATTCATCATCACAGCGCGGTCAGCGCAAATCCCTTTGTAGCCTTAAACTGTGCCGCCTTGCCGGAACAACTGGCCGAGAGCGAGCTGTTCGGCCACGAGAAAGGGGCCTTCACCGGTGCGGTCGGTCGGAAGATCGGTAAGTTCGAACTGGCCGGCAAAGGTACCATTTTACTGGATGAAATATCGGAAATGGCGATGCCGTTACAAGCCAAACTGCTCAGAGTGCTCCAGGAGAAGGAAATCGACCGGGTGGGCGGCCATCAGCCGGTGCCTGTCGACACGCGGGTCATCGCGGTCAGTAACGTCGATCTCAAACAGGCGGTCGCGGAAGGTAAGTTTCGCAAAGATCTGTATTATCGCATCAATGTCATACCGTTTACCTTGCCGCCCCTGCGGAGCCGACCGGATGATATCGTGCCTTTGGCCGAACATTTTATCCAGAAGTTCTGTCGGGAAAACCGCAAACCGGGCCTCACGCTGACGGCCAATGCGGTCCGTAAACTGCAAGCCTACGCCTGGCCGGGCAACATTCGAGAGCTTGAAAATACCATGGAGCGGGCCGTGATTATCACCAGCGGCGGGAAACTGCCGGCCGGTCAGATCTTGCTGGAAGATGAGCCCGCGGGCCGGGCCAATACCATTGAGCTGCGCCCGGGTATGTCCGTGAAGGAAATGGAGAAAGAACTGATTGCCCGCACCCTGAGAAAGGTCAATGACAATCGCACCCAGGCGGCCGAGATGCTGGGAATCAGCATCCGGACCCTGCGCAATAAGCTGAAAGAGTATCGGGAGAAGAATGCTGCCTGAAAGCCGGCCAGCGGACTGGTATGATATTTGCTGGAGACAGTACGCTAGAATGGCAGCGAACCGGCCGCCGCACATGCCTGCGGTGAAGCCGGTGACAATGAAATTCTGACAAGCGGAGAAAACATGGAAGACAAGGCCCTGTTCGGTGGCACCGTTTCAATCCTGGAAAAAGTTCTGGATTTCAGGTCCCAACGACACAATGTAATTCTGTCGAATATCGTCAATGCGGACACCCCGGGCTTCAAATCCTTTGACATCGTCATGGACGAAGAGGCCGACCGGATTCATGCCCGCGCGATCGACGGCATGCAGATGGCCAGTACAACCCGGACCATTTTTCCGAGGGTGTCCAGGATACCGGTGGTATCCGGACTCGCTTTGTCGAGCACGAGAAACTGATCAACAAGGGGGACCAGAACACCGTGGACCTTGATCGCAGCATGAGTAACCTGGCGGAGAACAACCTGCTATACAACGCGCTTGCTCAAACTATTTCCAAAAAATTCAGGATGCTGAAAGAAGTCATCCGAGGAGGGACAACATGAATTTTATCGATGCCCTTAAAATCAGCTCTTCCGGGCTGACGGCCCAGCGGGTCAGGATGACGGTCATCTCGAGTAACCTGGCCAACATGCACACTACCCGGACTCCCGAAGGCGGGCCCTACAAGCGGAAAGACGTCGTTTTCACCACCGAGCCGGTCGAGAGTTCCTTCAGTGATGTCATGCGCGAGACCATCGGCGCCAAACAAAACGGCGTGAAGGTGGCCGGCGTCATCAACGATTCCAAAAAGCCCCTGTTGAAATACAATCCAGGACATCCGGACGCCGATGAAAAAGGGTATGTGGCCATCCCCAATATCAACATGATGGAGGAGATGGTAAACCTTTTGTCCGCCACACGCGGCTACGAGGCCAACACGGCCGCCATTAAATCCGCCAAAGATATGGCGCTCAAAGCTCTGGAAATAGGAAAATAGAATGAAAAACATCAGTATCGATGCGGTCACAAAGAGCCTGCCAACCCCCGATAATACCAAACTTGAGCGTCCCCGCAACACGCCGGGCGGATTTGGCAACATGCTCCGCGGCGCCATCAACAAGGTGGAGCAGAACCACAACCTCGCCAACCGGTCCATCGAAGAACTCGCCATGAACAAGGGCAAGGAAATTCACCGGACCATGATTGAAATGGAAAAAGCCGAGATTTCGTTCAAGCTGCTCATGCAGGTCAGGAACAAAATCGTATCGGCCTATGAAACCATCATGCGGATGCCCGTTTAACCGGCAAAGGAGCAGAAAAAATGGCGTTTGAAGATATCCCCGGCCAGTTGAAAGTACTGTCCGACAGTCTGAGCACCGGCAAGAAGATAGGACTTCTCCTGCTTGTGGCGGCCACCCTGACCGGTTTCATCCTGCTGACGACGTGGGCTGCCCGGCCGGAGTACCAGATTCTGTTTTCGGATCTTTCGCTGGAGGATTCCGCGGCGATTTACGAAAAATTGAAAGAGCGTAAAATCCCTTACCAGATTGCCGCCAACGGGAAATCGATCCTGGTGCCCCAGGAACAGGTCTATGAATTGCGGCTGGAACTGGCCTCGCAGGGCCTCACCCAGGGCAGTTCGGTGGGATTTGAATTGTTTGACAATACCCGCCTGGGGATGACCGAGTTCATGCAGAATGTCAATTACCAGCGAGCCCTGCAAGGTGAGTTGTCCCGCACGATCAACCGGTTCGATGAAGTGGAAAGTTCCCGGGTCCACCTGGTCATGGCCAATAAGTCTATTTTCACCGAGCAGGACGAACCGGCCACTGCCTCGGTCATTTTAAAACTCAGGTCCGGGCGCACATTGAACCACAACCAGGTCCAGGGGATTGTGAACCTGGTTTCTTCCAGCATTTCCGGCCTGAACTCGGAGAACGTCACCATCGTGGACAGCTACGGTAAACTGCTGACCCGCGGCGAAAAGGGGGCCAAGGAGAGCACCCTGTCAACGGACCAACTCGTCTTCCAGGAAACCCTCGAGAAAAAGCTCGAGGACCGGGTCAAGACCATGTTGGAGAACGCCCTGGGGACCGGCAAGGCGATTGTCCGGTTGAGTGCGGCCATCAATTTCAACCAGCGCGAGCACACTGAGGAGCGCTACCTGGCGGACAACCGGGTGGTCCGTAGCGAGAAGGTGCATGACCAGACCTCCAGCACCCTCAAATCGGCACCGTCCGGCGTCCCGGGCTCCGTGCCCAATATGACCTCCCGCGGCGCCCAGCAGACAACCACGAGCGGGGGAACGACCCACCAAACCGCTGACCGGGTCGTGAATTATGAGATCGGCAAAGTCGTCAGCCGGGTGGTGGCGCCCACCGGACAGCTGGAGCGTATTTCCGTGGCGGTCATGATCGACGGTCACTACCGGCAGGTAGAGAACAAGAACGGTACCAGCGACTTTATTTATATCCCGCGCACCGATGAAGAGATGACCAAACTCGAAAGTATCATCAAGAGCGCCGTCAACTACAACGAAGCCCGGGGCGACACGATCGAAGTGGCCAACATCCCGTTTAAAACGACCAAACCGGTGGAAGCCCAGGCGCAGCCCGAACCGGGCCTGCTGGAGCAGGTAAAACAGTATGCGCCCTTTTACAAATACGGCCTACTCATTGTTTTTATGATGTTTGCCTTCCTCTTTATCGTGCGGCCTATCGTCCGCTGGTTGACCGCCGGCGGCGCCCAGGGGGTTGAAATGCTCAAACAGCTGCCTGTGACGGTGAGCGAAGCCGAGGGCGGCGGCAACCAGCTGGCCAAACTGCCCTATCAGGAACAGGCCACCCAACTGTTGTTGGCTGCCAGCGAAGGCGGCGTGGATATCATGAAAGATTGGATAAAGGACGAAAAGTAGATGGAGACAGCAAACCTCGCCGGATCGGTTAAAGTGGCCATTCTCCTGAAATCACTCAGAGAGGATACCCGCACGGCCATCATGGAGCGCCTGGACAAGGATGAGAATAAACTTCTGGCCGGGCATCTATCCCAAATGGGAGACATCTCCCCGGACCTGGTCGAACAGGTAGCCGAGGACTTTGTCAAGGCCTTGCAGGGGGCTGCCCGGGGCGGTAAAAAGCAGATCGAAGAGCCGCAACCGCCCGAAGAACAAAAGAAACCCAAAAGTTACAAGCGCGATATTCCCAAACCCTCCAACTTGAAGTCCCTGTTTGCCCTGGACCCGGACCATCTCGTCCAGCTCATCCGGGAAGAGCATCCGCAGACCATTGCGGTCATTCTGGTGCATCTGAAGCCCGAGATGGCCAGTGAAGTCCTGAGCCGGCTGCCGGACGAAAAAAAGACGGAAATTGCCCTGCGGATTGCCAATTCGGAAAAGATCGTCTCCGGAATGATCGATGAAATTGAAAGAGTCTTCGAAGAAGTGTTGAGCAAGGAACAGGGGACGGTGACCCACAAGGTGGGCGGTATCGGGCAGCTGGCGGAAATCCTGAACCAGGCCGATGCCGCTACCTCCCAGCTTGTCATGGATGAGATTGAAGACGACGACCCGGAGATGGCCGCCGAGATCAAACAGCTCATGTTCGTTTTTGAAGACCTGATCTTTGTGGATGACAAAGGCCTCCAGGCCATGCTGCGCAAGGTGGAAACCAAGGAGCTGGCGGTTGCTCTCAAAGCGGCCTCGGAGGAGGTAAAAGCCAAAATTTTCAAGAATATGTCCACCCGCGCCGCGGATATGGTCAAAGAGGAAATCGAATCTGCCGGCTCGGTCAGGATGCGGGACGTCGAAAATTCGCAGCAGACGATCACCAAGCTGATCCAGGACATGGAAGAAAAGGGCGAACTCATCATCAGTGGCAGAGGGGGCGAAGAGTTCATTGCGTAAAGCATTTGGAAATGATCCGGCCCCGCGCGAATCCATGCGCTTTCACAACTTTCCGGATTTACCGGATGATGCCAGTGTGGTGCGGGGCAGCGACGCAGAAGAGGACCACTCCTTCCAGCGCATGGAGGCCGTCGCGGAGGCGGGCCCAAGCGAGTCCGACAAGCTGCAACACGCCTTTGAACTGGAAAAACAACAGGCCCGTGAGGAAGGTTTGGCCCAAGGCCTGGAAAAGGGCAAGCAGGCGGTGACCGCCGAGTTGGAGAGCGTGATTCAGAAACTGCGCCGGGCTTACATGGATATCGAAAAATATCGCCAACAGCTCTATCTGAAAGCGGAGGCGGAATCAGTTGAACTGGCCCTGGCGGTGGCGCGTAATATAATTGGTCAGGAAATATCACTTGACCGGCAGATTGTGCGCAACGTCGTAAAGGGAGCCCTCGATAAAGTCATTAACCACGAAAAGATCAAGATCAGGATCAACCCCCAGGACCTGGACGCCGTCCAGACGGCTTTGTTCGAATTTTTGCCACATGTGGAAAAACTCGAAAATGTCCATTTCGAAGCCGATGCAGCGATCACCACGGGCGGGTGCGTCGTGGAAACCAATTTCGGCACGGTGGATGCCCGCATTGAGAACCAGCTCGATCAAATCGAATCCGCTTTTGCCGCCGAGTTGGAAAAATCCCAATATACCAAGTAATCATGGCCCGATATATCGACTTACAACGTTATCAAAATCGCCTGGCAGAGGTGGACCCGATGATGCTTTGCGGGAAAGTGACCAAGGTCATCGGATTGGTGATCGAGGCCAATGGTCCCGCCAGCCGCATCGGTGCGATTTGCGATATCCATCCCATGGGTAACCAGCCGGCTATCCGGGCCGAAATACAAGGTTTTCGCGGCAACCGGGTGCTGTTGATGCCGCTGGAAGAAATTCGCGGTATTGGACCGGGCAGCCTGGTGGTGGCCCGCAACGAACGTGCGACCATTGCAGTTGGGGACGGTCTGCTGGGTAGGGTGATCGACGGTCTCGGCAACCCTATTGACGGCAAAGGGCCCATCCCAAGCAAAGCGGCCTACCCGATTTACGCGAATCCCATCAATCCCCTGGAACGTAAACGTATCAATCAGCCGTTGGATATCGGTATCCGGGCCATCAACGGGCTGCTTTCCATTGGCTGTGGTCAGCGCATGGGCATTTTTTCCGGATCCGGGGTTGGCAAGAGTGTCCTCATGGGCATGATCGCCCGCAACACCAGCGCCGATGTCAATGTCATCGCCCTGATCGGTGAACGGGGGCGGGAATTGAACGATTTTATCGAGAAGGAACTCGGTCCGCAGGGATTGCGGCGGTCGGTTGTGGTGGTGGCCACCTCTGATCACCTGCCGCTGATCCGCATGCGGGGGGCGTTCATTGCCACCGCCGTGGCCGAGTATTTCCGGGACCAGGGCATGCATGTCAATCTGATGATGGATTCCGTGACCCGCTTTGCCATGGCCCAGCGGGAAATCGGCCTGGCCCTGGGTGAACCGCCCACAACCAAGGGCTACACCCCGTCGGTCTTCACCCTGCTGCCGAAATTACTGGAGCGAGCTGGCACGTCGTCAAATTACGGTACCATAACAGGTCTTTACACGGTTCTGGTTGAAGGGGACGACATGGATGAACCTATTGCCGACGCCGTGCGTTCCATCCTTGACGGGCACATTGTGTTGTCCCGTGACCTGGCGATGCAGAACCATTATCCGGCAATCGACGTGATGAAAAGCATCAGCCGGGTGATGGTCGACATCACCACCGAGAGCCAGCAAAACTCGGCCGGCATGATCAAATCGATCCTGGCGACGCATAAAAAAGCGGAAGACCTGATCAATATTGGAGCCTATGTGAAAGGCAGTAATCCCAAAATCGACCAGGCCATCGACAAGCTCGATGATATCAATGCTTATCTCCGTCAGGGAATCGATGAGAAAGTTTCCTATGACGAAGGGCTTCAGCGGCTGGTGGAGTTGACCGCCAGCAATTGATATCAAGACAACCCGTATAGGCCGGCCAAGGTCGTTTTTCCAACGAATCCGGGAACGCTATGTACGTTTTCACCCTCGAACCGCTGCTTACCCAGCGCAAGCATATCGAAGAAGCCCTGCAAAAAGAGCTCGCTGCGCTCCAGGAACAATTCAACGCCCGGTCGCAGGCCCTCCAGGATCTGGTCGCCTCACGGGAACGCTGGGGTGCCAGGCTGCGGCGGATTGGGGCCGCAGGGGCCCGGATTGCCGACCTAAAACTCTATACCGAATATTTCAAACGACTATCCATCGAAGTCTACGAAATGCAGCAGGCCCTTGACCGGCTGGAGGAGAACCTGACAGCCAAACGGGATGAGGTCATAGAAGCCATGAAGGGGCGTAAGATTTTAGAAAACCTCAAGGAAAGAGGTCTGCAAGCCCACCGCGAGAAAATTCGCAAGCAAGAGATGAAGTCTGCCGACGAAACCGCTATCAGCCTGTTTAACCGCCAGTAAAGCTGAGCCGGCCTCAGCCGCAATCCAGCAACTCATTACAGCCCACCCAATACGGATCTTCACCTGACCGTGATCCGGTATCCGTCTTAATGCGCTCCAGCCTTGCCACCCGTGAACGCACAGGCGGAAAAGATTACCCCTGTTCCGGAAAAACTTGCCTATCCAGTGGTCCGGGTGCATGTGCCGGCCGAGATCAAGAAAAAATATGCGCATTGGAAAATATGTGTAACTATTTGAAAATTTGTATAAATTTATTCATTTTACTTCGGTTGGGATCTTGGTGGCATTTTTTTGGATGGATGGCACAGGCCCTGCAATTTCAGATGGCCAACTGGAAACCTGCACGACTATTAGATGAGGATTTACATGCAACTTGAGCTTTTTGACATTCAAACCGACAACGCTGGTCGCAAAGGCAAACTCGACAGAGCAACCGGCGAGGCCGGTATCGCCGCAGCCGGGCAAAAGGCCAGCGCAACCGGTGAGAGCGGGGCGGACTTTTTAGCGTCGCTACGTATGGTATCGAACAAAAGTCAGGCCAAATCAGAAGACCTGCCGGCCGCCGCCGCCGGTCTTGATCTGGCTGCCAAGGATGCGCAGCCAATCCGATTGGGCGACGTCCTGAATGAGATCATACGCGCGTGGCCGGCCGGGCGTCGACCAATCAACACCGTTGGTGCCGACGGTGTACGCAGCAAGGCTGCTGCAACCCCCGATCGAGCCGGGTCGGTATTGGAAACAGGTCAATCCCGCCACAGTATGGGTCGGGCCAAACAGGGCCTGGACGGTTTTACCACTGCGCTCATCAAGCGGCTAAGCAGGGGACCCAATCAGAAAGCAACCCCACCGGTTGCGGGGCCTGAGAAGGTGAAAACTGCAGCGACTCAGGAAGCGATGAACGGTGCCATGGTCTCCCAGGCATTGTCCCCAGATAAGCAGAGCAAGGGCGTTGGCATTCGGATACTGAATTTGAAGAACGCCGATGCGGCCCAGATGGCCCCACACGCCAGCAACCCGCACCTGGTCGCCGTAAATAAAAAAGGTGGCACCGACACGGAAAAAGCCGGTGAGCGACCGGTAGCGGACGATTCGAATAATGATCTTCAAACCCGGGTACGACAGGCCGTAGACAAGATAAAGGCCACTGGAATAAAAGGTGATCCGCAGGTAATTCGCCAAACAGAAAGCGCACATCCGGGCGGCCGTGTAAACCGGCCGAGCGCCGACGAAATTATTAATAAGACCAAAGTCTCCAAAGCAGCTGCTCTTAAGGTTGACTTACCCAAGACTCCCGACCTCAACAGTGACCAAACAGCCGCCGTAAAGCCGGCAGCCGCTACGCACGATTCCAAGCTTGTGACGGAAAACAGGCCAGATGCAACGGAAGCTGTAAAATCGACGGCACCGCAGGCCAAAAGAGCCCCGCATTCATTGAGTCCTAATAATTACGCCACCGGCGTATCCGCAACGGAAAAACCGCAGGTGGACGCCGGAAAGACAGGCGCGGGACCGGAGCTGCGGAGTACCCGGACACACCTTGCAACCGCCGAGACCATGCGGGCCAAAGGTCCAAATAATAAATATCCGGAATCTTTAATTATTTCACGTGATCGTGAAGGCGATACATTCAGTTTGAAAGCGATTCAAACAGGTGACAAACCGGTACCTGCACATGCGGGCAAAAAAGAAGGCGCCAGGACAGAGTTCCGCAAGGGTGAAGGGAATACCTTTAGCCAAGACGGACTTAAAGGGCAAGCCGTTCGCGATGCGAAGGGCGGCGAGCAGATCAGGACCGAAGTCGCGGATGCTAAAATCAAACCGACCGAATCGGCAACGGCCACTCCCAAGGCCCAATCCGCTAGTGCCGCCACGGCGGTACCGGAACCTGACAAGACTGTTCTGGACCGGGTTTCCGAAGCGCGGGTTTTGGAACAGATTTCCAGCCGGATCCGGCTTCAGCCTAAAAACGGTACCAATGAAATTCGGATTCACTTGAAACCGGAAACCTTGGGGCAAATGCAGCTCAAGGTTTTGGCCCAGGACCAGACGATCAGTGTCAAAATGGTAGCCGAAACTGCCATGGCCCGGGATATTATCGAGAACAATATCGGGCAGCTGCGTGCAGATCTCAATGCGTTGGGACTCAATGTGGAAAAACTGGATGTTGAAATCCTGTCTACCGGCGATCCCGCCGAAAAAGACGCAGCTGGTCAACGGGGCGGTTTTGCCAAGCACGGACGCGGTACGGCGCACCACGGCGGGCGGGATCACGCGCCCGGTGATGACCAGGCCCGGCCCACGCCGGCCGACGAGGATGAGGAAGCAGAAGGAACCCTGATCGGCGTTTTCGCCTAATAACCGACACGCCCAGCAAGGAATATAAAAATGACAATAAGCGCCATTGAAAACTTTGTTCCGACAACTAACGACACTGCTGCAAGTACCTCCGGTACAGCCCTGGGCAAAGACGATTTTCTCAAACTCCTGGTGACCCAGATGAAGAACCAGGATCCATTGAACCCGATGGACGGTACCGAATACACGGCCCAGCTGGCCCAGTTCAGCTCCCTGGAGGCCTTGCAGAACATCGATGCCGAGATCCAGCAGCTCAAGACGACCCAGGCGGCCGCCAATAATTCCAGGGCTGCCGACTACCTGGGCAAGACCGTGACAGCCGTCGGAGACAGTTTCGATCTATCCAGCGGTACTGTCAGTAATCTGAGGTACCGGCTCGATAACGCTGCTGCCGAAACCTACGTGAAGGTTTACAACGGCGCCGGCCAGTATGTCACCTCCATCGACAGCGGCGCCCGGGCCGCCGGGGAACACCTGTTCACCTGGGACGGACTTGACAGCCAGGGTGTCGCCGCACCGGATGGCGCCTACTTTATCGAAGTCATGGCCGTCGACGGCAACGGCAACCCGGTCGCGACCGAGACGGTCTTCAGCGGCCAGGCTACCGAAATAAATTTCCGGGACGACACGGCCTACATTCTGGTGGGCGGCCGCGAAGTGACTCTTGAAGATATACGCAAAATAAGCAGTTAATTTAGACATATTCGTAAACAACACCATAGCAAAGGGGAATAACCATGATAGGTTCATTATTTACCGCAATTTCCGGATTAGGCGTTCAGAAAGATACCATGACGGTCATCGGCGACAATATCGCCAACGTCACCACCACCGCTTTCAAGGGGTCGACCGTCCAGTTCTCAAACCTGCTCAACGAGACGACCGGCGGATCCGGTTTCAACCCCGGGGCCGGTGTTGCGCTGGCCGGGATTACCGAACAGTTGGCCCAGGGCTCCCTGGAACCGACCGGCAATCCCACCGACCTGGCGATTTCCGGCAGTGGCTTCTTCCAGGTCCGCGAAGGCGGCCCCACGGGTATCGAACTGTTTTACACCCGGGCCGGGAACTTCGTCTTCGACGGCAACGGCTACTTTGTCAACCCGGGCGACCAGATCGTGCAGGGATACGACATCACCGGCGGTTTCCCGGCCTCTCCCCCGGCGGCCGCTCCGGTAAACATCCAGGTGGACGTGACTGCTGCATCGACCCACCGGGATTATGCCATGGAAAACGACGGTATTATTACCGGCATCAACAAGGCAACCGGCGCCAAGGAAAACCTCTGGCAAGTCTCCTTGTATAATTTCCCGAATACGCTGGGATTGACCAAGAAGGGCGGCAACCTCTATGCCCAGTCCAATGATTCGGGGGCCCCGCTGTCCGCCACCGGCGGCGTTTCCGGCGTATCCGGCCTGGGTAAGGTCATTGCCCAGAACCTGGAGATGTCCAATGTGGATATCGCCAGCGAGTTCTCCAAGATGATTGTTACCCAGAAAGCCTTCCAGGCCAATGCCAAGGTGATCACCACCAGCGATGAAATCCTGACCTCGCTCATTGGCATGAAACGGTAATCGTCGTCGGCCTTTAAAGCGGTGACGATCCTTATGGTTTTCCTGCCGCCCGCAGGCCCGGACCGGGCCTGTGGGCGGATCGGCCGTTCATCCGTATTTGGGGTGACGGGGTTTCCTGCCGGTGATCCAATCGTCAAAGCATTGACAACTTTGCGCTTTCCTCTCAAAAACGATTCCCGGGCCGGATGCCCGCCCTTCCATTGTTGTTGGCCTCCATAAATGATAATTAGTATAAAAATAACAGTAAGTTAAGGATAATCAGATGCCGGCGAAACGGGGCAGAACCCCTTAATTTAAATGTCATTCCGGCCAGACTGAATATGATGGCATTGTTCTTGCTAAACATTTGGGTGGAGTACGGTTCTGCATGGACCGGCGACATTGCCAAATAAAATGCCGGTTCCCAAAAATTGATCACACCCTTAATCGGTTTCCGATGGTCGGGACCCGGGGAGGACCTAAATGTCAAAGAAAGTCATCATCATCATTAGTATTGCCGTGTTTATTTTTATGGCTGCTATCGGCGGTGGATTCTACATGCTCTGGAGTAAAATGGCCCAAATGAATGTGGCCGGAACGGAAACGGCCGCTACCGAGGAAGGTGCGGAAGATGAAGCGGAGCCAGATACTATCGGTCCCATGTACTCCCTGGATTCATTTGTGGTGAACCTGGCCGAGGCCGGCGGCAACCGCTACCTGCGGGTCACCATGGAATTGGAACTTGCGGATGAGGTGCTGCGCTCGGAACTGGACCAGCGGCTGCCCCAGGTCCGCAATGCCATGCTCATGATCCTGCCCAGCAAAAAAGCCGAGGATATCAATACAGTAGACGGTAAACTGGCGTTGCGAGACCAGTTGATCGACGAAATCAACAGTTTCATGACGACCGGTGAAGTCACGAATATCTATTTCACCGAGTTTGTCATCCAATAGGCGAGGTTACCATGTCGGAAAATGTACTTTCCCAGGAAGAAATTGATGCGCTGCTGGGCGCCATGGACCAGGGAGACGTCGATTTTGAGTTCGACGCGCCGGATCAAAAGGAAGTTGAAGTAAAAGAGTATGATCTCATGGCCCAGGGGGCTATGCTGCGCCACCAGTTTTATGCCTTGGAGGAGGTGTACGATAAATTTTCCAGCCTCTTGGAAACGACCATGAGTGCGTCTCTGCACAAACCCATCGGGGTGGAAATGGTTTCGACGGAAATGGTGAAATATGGTGAATTCATACAAGCTTTTTCCAATCCGACCAGTTTCGCGGCATTTACCATGGAACCTTTGATTGGTTCCTCCCTGCTGGCCATCGAACCAAGCCTGGTCTATTCTCTGATAGATTGCATGTTCGGCGGTGACGGCAAACCTTTCGAAGATATCCGGGAGTTTACATTCATTGAAAAGCGGATGATGTCCAAGTTTTCGATCGAGATATTCAGCGATCTTGAAAAAGCCTGGCAGATCGTCTTCCCCGTAAAGGTGAACCTGAAGAAGACGGAAACCAAACCCGAATATGTCCACCTGGTTAGCCCGGAAGATCTTTTAATTGTCATTGTCCTCTCGGTAACCGGTGCCGAATTTTCAGGCAACATGCACCTGTGTGTTTCCTACCGGATGCTGGAGCCGATCAAGGACAAACTCTCCTCAAAGTACCTGCGGGAAAAGGATTTGGAGGATGCCTTCAGCTCCCAGCTGCAGGCTCTGATCAGGGAAACCGATGTAACCGTTGTTTCCGAATTGGGGCGGACCCATCAGACGGTCCGTGATCTGCTCAATATGAAGGTGGACGATGTTATCCGGTTGGACAAGGGCCCGGCCGATCCGTTGAACATCAATATAGAAAATGTGCCGAAATACAAAGGCTTGCCCGGCATCGTGAAGGGAAATCGGGCCGTTCAGTTAACGGCCATGATGAAATGATAGTTCGTCAGGTACAAACGAAAGGACGCTGATGATGGCAAATAGCGACACAATCGAGACCGGTAACACGGAAACCCCCGCCCTGAAAGCCCCGGAAGGTCAGGGTGCGGCCAAAGAGGGCGGGCAACAGACCCGACAGGGCGGTGCGCCTGGAGACCAAGGGGCTTCATTTGAAGAGAGTCTTGATTTTATTCTTGATATTCCATTGCAGATCACCGTTGAACTGGGAAGAACCAGTATGTTGATTCATGATCTGCTCAAGCTGGGTCAGGGTTCGGTCATCGAACTCCACAAGGCCACCGGAGAAACCTTGGAGATCATGGCCAACCAGAAGCTGATCGCCAGGGGTGAGGTCGTGTCGGTCAATGAAAATTACGGTATTCGGCTGACCGAGATTGTAAGCCCCATGGAGCGCATCAAGAAACTCAAATGACAAGCGACCCTGAATTCACCACTACCCTGATTAAAATGCTGGGCTTTCTCCTGCTCATGGCAGGCGGGGCTGCCGGCGTACTGTTCCTGTTCAAACGGGTCACCCGGTCTGCCAGCCCGGTATCCGGCCGACAGTTGATCACCGTTTTGAGCACCCGGCCGCTGGCTCCGAAAAAGAGCATCGCGCTGATCCAGGTGCCCGGAGATATCCTCGTGGTAGGCATCACCGGCGACAATATATCTCTGCTCAGCAAGATCGAAGATCGGGAATTGGTCGCCGAATTAGCAGCCCAACCGGCTCAACCCACCTTTTCCAGCCTGTTAAACCGATTGGGCAGCAAGTCCACCCCAGACCAGCCGCTGGATCAATAGGCCCGTATCCCGGGCGGCCGCAAGTACCGCGGTATTTTCCGGCGTCAGAATTCCAACCTTCGCTGTCAATGCTTTGGCAGCGTTCCCCATCGTTCCATATCCCGGCCGCCACACTATTCTACAATCCGGATAGACACGATAATTATCTGAAAATATAGCTTAAAATTGAAAAATTGTGCTTGATCGAACCGTTGCCTCCCGGTGCCGGGCCGGCTTGGCATAGCTATTGCGAAGATCCAGTTAAGATTGACAGCAGTCAACCATCACGAAGGAACAAGCAACGGAAGCCTTATGCGCAGACAATACCTACAATGCGGATTCTTACTGGCCCTGGCCGTCATTTTCTGGATCGGTGGGCCGGCAGAGTGCTATGCCGAAAACGGGACCCAGGTCCGCAATTTTTTAAGTGTTGGCATCGACTCCAGCGACGGTTTGGGCAAACCTGCCGTCATCATGGAAATCTTTCTGCTGATGACGGTGCTGTCCCTGGCGCCGGCTCTTTTAATCATGCTGACCTCTTTTACCCGGATCGTCATGGTGCTGTCTTTGCTGCGCCAGGCCATGGGTACCCACCAGATGCCCCCTAACCAGGTCATTATCGGGATCGCGCTGTTTCTGACCGTATTTATCATGACGCCGATCTGGCAGGCGGTCAATACCAATGCCCTGCAGCCGTATCTCAATGAATCCATCAGCCGGGATCAGGCGTTTGAAAACGCCGTGAAGCCGGTGCGGCAGTTCATGTTCAAGCAAACCAAAGAGAAAGAACTGGCCCTATTCGTCGATATTTCCCGGATCGACCGGCCGCGGACCATGCATGATGTGCCGCTGACGGTGCTGATCCCGGCTTTTATCATCAGTGAAGTGAAAACCGCTTTCCAGATCGGGCTTTTGCTCTATGTGCCCTTTTTGATCGTCGACATGGTGGTGGCCAGCGTACTCCTGTCCATGGGCATGATGATGCTGCCGCCGGTGATGGTCTCCCTGCCGTTTAAACTGATGCTCTTTGTGCTCGCCGACGGGTGGTACCTGATCATTGGGTCCCTGGTCAAAAGCTTTTTGTAAACGGAGATAAAACCATGACACCGGAAATCGTCACCGGAATATTTATCAGCGCCATCAAGACCGCCATTTTACTTGCTGCCCCCATGCTGCTTTCCGGCCTGGTGGTCGGCCTGCTGGTCAGTCTTTTTCAGTCCGTGACCCAGCTCAACGAGATGACCATGACCTTCATTCCGAAAATGCTGGTGGTTGCCCTGGCACTGTTGATGTTCTTTCCCTGGATGCTGCAGCTGATGATCGATTTCGTCAACAACCTGTTCGGCAGTATTCCCATGTATATCCGCTGAGGCTGCCGACCAGAACCTTAATCGAAATCGCCATCGGAATCGGGATCGGAATCGGTTCCGGAAAGGTCATCCCAGCAACTTTTTTCGATAGCGAAACGATATGAATGCACTTATGCGAGCTTTGGCGTCACAAAGATCTTAAACAGTCAGAGCAAGACAAACCATACAGAGGCAAAACAAGAAGATGCTGTCCATATCCGTCGAGATGCCCCAGTTGCAGCTTTTGCTTTTCATCTTCCTGCGCGTGGGCGCCATCTTTATGTTCCTGCCGATTTTCAACAGCCGCGCCATTCCCATCTTGTTCAAATTCGGCTTTGCCCTGGCGGTCGCGTTCGTTCTTTATCCGCTTCTGAACATGCAGGTACGACCTCTTTTCGCCACTATTCCCGAACTGGCCCTGGCCGCGGCCTGTGAGTTGATGATAGGCATTCTTATCGGGCTGGCGGTGCGGACCCTCTTTGCCGGATTTCAGATGGCGGGGCAGATGGCCGGGTACCAGATGGGCATGGCCATTGCCAATGTTATGGATCCGGCGACCAGCGCCCAGGTGCCGATTCTGGCGACCTTCTACAACCTGATTGCAATTCTGGTGTTTTTATCGATCAATGCCCATTTGTTCATGCTGCGGGCCATGGTGGAAAGTTTTCAGCTCGTGCCCCTGTTTGGTTTCGGATTCAATCAGGATGTCGTGCAGCACATCATTCGCCTGGCCGGGAACATGTTCGTTGTCGCCTTGAAAATCGGGGCCCCGGTGATCGTGTCGCTGCTCATCACCAGTGCCGCCCTCGGCCTGGTGGCCCGGACCATTCCCCAGATGAACATCTTCATCGTGGCCATGCCTCTGAAAATCGCCATTGGCTTGATTTTTCTCGGGATGAGCCTGCCGTACATGGGTGAATTTCTCAGCCGGACATTTGCGGCCATGGGGCAATCCGTATTGCTGTTGATGCGTGCCATGGGGACTTAGGAAGCACATATGCCGGAAAGACCCGACCAGGAAAGAACTGAACCCGCATCGCCTAAAAAGCGATCCGACGCCCGTAAAAAAGGGCAGTTGGCCATGAGCCGTGAAGTTCCCTCGGTTCTTATCCTGATGGCCTCTTTGGGATTTTTCTTTTTCGGCGGCAGCTGGATGCTCCGGTCGCTGATGCAGTTCATGCATAACATCTTTACCAACCTGAACGGCATGTTGCTCACCGATATTCTCACCGCAAGCGACTTGCTGGCTCTGAGTATGAAAAGCGGGCTTTTCATCATGCTGCCTTTCATGCTGGCGGTGCTTGTGGCCGGGGTTTTCGGAAACGTGATGCAGATCGGCCTCCTCTTTTCCACGGAGACCATTACCCCCAAACTCACCAAGCTAAATCCTATCAATGGGTTCCGGCGTCTGGTCTCCGCCAAAACATTGGCGGAACTTCCCAAGTCAATACTCAAAATGGTGACTGTCGGGTCAATTGCCTATGTCATGGTTATGAAAAACCTGCCCCGCATGCCCGACCTGATGCAGATGTCCGTGGCGGACATCCTGCGGGAGTTCGGCTGGATTGCCTTCCAGATCGGTTTTTTCGTTTGTCTGGCCCTGATTTTGCTGGCAGCGGCCGATTACATTTTTCAACGCTGGCAGCACGAGAAAGAACTGCGGATGACCAAGCAGGAGGTCAAGGACGAACAAAAACAGTTGATGGGTGACCCCCAGATCAAAGCCCGTATAAAGAGCGCCCAGCGCGAAATGGCGCGTCGGCGGATGATGGCGGCCGTACCCGAGGCCGATGTGGTGATTACCAACCCCACCCGGTTGGCAGTGGCCTTGAAATTTGACGCCGACGAAATGGATGCGCCCATGGTGGTTGCCAAGGGCGCCGGTGAGATAGCCCGCAAGATTCGCGAAATCGCCCGGGAACACGATGTCCCGCTGGTAGAAGAGAAACCGCTGGCCCGGGCCCTGTACAAGACCGTGGAGATCGATCAGTTCATTCCGGTCGAACTCTACCGGGCAGTGGCGGAAGTGCTGGCCTATGTCTACCGGCTGAAAGGCAAGCTCTCATCTTCGACAACTCAGGCATAGAACCTGCATATCCACTATCTGAAATAGAAACCAGACACTGGAGAATCACACCCCCATGGAAATTGTTCGACATACATCCCCGGTATCCCGGCTGCCTTTTTTAGAGAATAACAGCAACCTGATTCTGCCGCTGGGCATAGTGGGTGTTCTGTGCGTCATGCTGATCCCGCTGCCTACCTTTATACTGGACCTGCTCCTCTCGATGAACATCACCCTGGGACTGGTGATCCTGCTGGTCGGCATGTATATTACCCGACCCCTGGAGCTCTCGTCCTTTCCCTCTATCCTGCTTTTAACCACGCTTTTTAGGCTTTCCCTCAATGTCGCCTCCACCCGTCTGATTCTGCTGCACGGCAACGAAGGCACCACCGCGGCCGGAAAGGTGATCCATGCATTCGGCAGCTTCGTTGTGGGCGGCAACTACGTGGTCGGCATTATCGTTTTCCTGATCCTGGTGCTGATTAATTTTCTGGTCATCGTCAAGGGCGCCGGCCGGATTGCGGAAGTCGCCGCCCGCTTTACCCTGGACGCCATGCCCGGCAAACAGATGAGCATCGACGCCGATCTCAACGCGGGTCTGATCGATGAAGAAGAAGCCAAAACCAGGCGGACCCTTCTGGCCCGGGAATCAGAGTATTACGGGGCCATGGATGGGGCTAACAAATTCGTGAAGGGGGATGCCATCGCCGGCATCGTCATTACGGCCATCAATATCCTCGGTGGATTGATTATCGGGGTTTTTCAGAAGGATATGACCTTTGCCGCCGCGGCTCAGAACTATACCTTACTGACAGTTGGCGACGGTCTGGTCAGTCAGATCCCGGCCCTGATCATCTCGACGTCCGCCGGTATCATTGTGACCCGTGCCGGCGCGGAATCCAGCCTCGGCAATGAAGTTGTCGGGCAGATCATGGGCCAGCCCATGGCCATCGCAGTAGCCTCGGCCGTGCTGATGGGTTTCGGGCTGGTGCCGGGATTGCCCACCCTGCCGTTCATGGTGCTGGCGGTCATCAGCGGCATCCTGGCCTATATGCTTTTCAGGGCCGGTCGCGACGTTGCCCAGGAAGTGGCGGTTGAAGAGATTCGCAGCGCCCAAGAGAGTCCGCCGGAAAAAGTAAAAACCCTGCCGCCCCTGGACATTCTATCACTAGAAGTAGGTTACGGCTTGATTCCGCTGGTGGATATCGAGCAGGATGGCGAACTGCTGGACCGGGTCAAGTCGATCCGGCGGCAGATGGCCCAGGAAATCGGCCTGATCATTCCCTCGGTGCATATCCAGGACAACATGCAGCTGAAACCCGGTGAATACAGGATTTTCCTGCGTGGCAACCAGGTGGCTCAAGGTGAATTGATGACCAACTTTTTCCTGGCCATGAATCCCGGACCTGCCGACGAGCAACTGCCCGGTGTCAAGACGACCGAACCGACGTATGGTCTCCCGGCCCTCTGGATCAAGGAGGAAAACCGGGATCGGGCCTTGGCGTCGGGCTACACCGTGGTCGACCTGGCAACAGTGTTGACCACCCACTTGTCGGATGTGATCCGCCGGCACGCCTGGGAATTGCTCGGACGCCAGGAAACCCAGCAGTTGCTGGACAACCTCAAGGAAACTCACCCGAAGGTGGTCGAAGAACTGATCCCCAACCTCCTGCCGTTGGGCGGAGTGGTACGGGTATTGCAAAATCTTCTCCGTGAGCAGGTACCGATCCGGGATCTGCTTGGGATCCTGGAAGCCCTGTCCGATTGGTCGCCGATCACCAAGGATTCTGAGCAACTGACGGAATATGTCCGCCAGAGCTTGACCCGGACCATTACCCAGATGCACGTAGGATCGGATGATAGCCTGTCAGCCCTAACCCTTGACCAGGGCGTCGAGGCAACCGTATCCGAATCGATTCAGCAGATGCAGCATGGGAGTTTTCTGGCGATCGATCCAGCGGCGGCCCAGATGATAATCCAGGATCTTTCGGACAACCTGGAAAGGGTGACCGAACTTTACGAACAACCGGTCCTGCTCTGCAGCGCCCCGATCCGGTCGCACATGAAGAAACTGATCGACCGGTTCTTACCAATGCTACCGGTTTTGTCATACGATGAGATTTTAAACAATATCAACATACAAGCAATCGGAACAGTGAGCCTGACAAATGCAGATTAAACGTTTTGAAGCCAAGGATATGACCACGGCCCTGGCCCAGATCAAACAGGAATTCGGGCCCGAAGCAGTCATACTTTCAGCCAAGAGCGTCAAGAAACCCGGCGCTTTGTTGGGGATACCCAAGGATGCGGGGGTTGTGGTTACCGCCGCCATCGATCCATCCCGGGTACCGGATGTCAAAAAAATGTCACTCAGGCAGAAAAATGACCCTTCCGATCCGACCCAGCCCGACCTGTTTGCCCAGCGCAAAAGCACGCGCCTGCTCGATTCATTGCAATCCGGTTTTGGGGCGTTGAAGAAAAAGGGGACGGTTATGAAAAAACAGATAAACGCACATCCGGACCAGCGGCATGACGCCGGTTTGCACGGTTTCCTGCGCCGCCAGGGAGTCACGGAAACTATCGCCGCCGATCTGCTGAAACGCATGCCGGTCGACGGCATCGGGCTTGACAGCCTGGACCGGGACAGCACGGCTGTGGCGCTTACCGACGCACTGGAGCAGATGGGGGCCCAGGCCGGGCCCATAAAGGTTGCGCCCTCCGGACAGACAGTGGTGGCGTTTGTAGGCCCCACCGGCGTCGGTAAGACGACCGTGGTTGCCAAACTCGCCGCGGCCCAGGCCATCGACATGGGACGGCGGGTTGGGATCATCACTTTAGACAGTCAGCGCATCGGGGCGGTCGAGCAAATGCGGATTTTTACCGACATTATCGGCGTGCCCATGGAAGCCGCCGCGGATGAAAAATCATTTGCCCGGGCCCTGCAGCGGCTGGACGACTGTGAACTCGTGCTTGTGGACACCCGAGGCGCAGGCATCTACAATCCGGAGCTCCGGGCTGAACTGCAAACGATTTTTTGCGCCTGCCGGGGTATGTCCGTCCAACTGGTCTTGGGGGCCGGCACCCAGAGTGCCGATCTCGATGCGGCCATCGGTTTTTTCGAGCCCCTCACGCTAGATGGCCTGCTGTTCACAAAATTAGACGAGTGCACCCGGTGCGGCAATCTTCTCAATCAACTCGTGCAAAACACGATCCCGGTGTCATACATCAGCGACGGTCAGCAGATCCCGGAAGATCTGTATCCGGCCACCATCCGGCGGTTGGTCGATCTGTTCCTCCGCCCGCTCTACCAGTCCCAGGCCGAGTCGGCACCGGAAAAACCAGCCCGACGGCCGGTACCGGCGCCGGTTGCGCGGCGTCGCATGCCGGGCCCGGAAAACAACCCGGTCGATGAAGCACCATCGGTCCAGGGCGCCGCCTATGTCGCCAACATCAATTCGGACATCTTCCACTTGCACGACTGCAAATGGACCAAGCGTATCAAGCCGGGCAATATGATCGCGTTCAACGGTATCGAGGATGCGTTGAAAAAGGGATTCAATCCCTGCCGTTACTGCCGGCCGAAGCACGCCGGCCAGGCCCGGCCGAACTACCGGCCCGGAGCGGCCCGCAAGATTGCCGGCTATCGCTAGTTTATCAGACCCATTTTCAGAATTATTGAAGGAGCAAGATGAATTCCAATCCGCCCAAAAACAACGTTATCGATCTGCCGGTGAAGGGCAACGTGCGCCAATCTGCAGACGCAGCGCTGGAGCGTTCCAATACGACCGGCACTCGGGTTATCGCCGTAACCAGCGGCAAAGGCGGGGTCGGTAAAACCAACATCGTGGCCAACTTGGCCTATACATTGACCCGGCTCGACCAGAAAGTACTGGTATTTGATGCGGACCTGGGGTTGGGCAACATGGATGTCCTGCTGGGCAAGGCACCGCGTTATAATATTTCCCACGTCATCAAGGGCGAGAAGAATATCGATGATATCACCGTCCAGGGACCGGGTGGCATGCTCATCCTGCCGGCCTCTTCGGGTGTTCAGCACATGACCGCATTAACCCCGGCCCAAAGAATCAGGGTCCTGTCGGCCCTGGACACCCTGATGAAAGACATCGATGTGCTGCTGATCGATACCGCCGCCGGGATTTCATCCAATGTCATGTATTTCAATGTTACCGCCCAGGAGGTGATCGTGGTGGTGACTCCCGAGCCGACATCCATCACGGACGCCTACGCGCTGATGAAAGTTATGTCGCTCAAATATCAGGAGAAGAAGTTCAATCTGCTGGTCAACATGGTGTCGGGTGCGGCCGAGGCCAAAGACGTCTGCCGACAATTGAGCATGGTCTGCCGGCGGTTTCTTGACATCTCAATTGATTATCTGGGCCACATTCCCCGTGACGGGGAATTGACACGCTGTGTACGCGGGCAAAAGCTCGTCAGAAAACAGCGGCCATCCGCCGAGGCCAGCAAGAGCTTTGATATCGTGGCCCGGCGCCTGAATGCCAGCCCGGCGCCACGGCTGCCGGCCGGGTATGCGAGTCATTTCTGGAAATATCTTATCGGCAAGAAATTCGAAGGAAGGGGTCAGGCCTACGCGGACCGATAAACGGTTGCCTGGCACCGGATCAACCGGAAGTCGTCCTGAATTACCAACCGACGGCTTCTCATGATGCAGGAGGCATCAGATGCAAACACAGAGATCAAGAAAGGACAATCTGCTTTCGCGGGACGAGTTGATAGAGGAATATTTGCCCCATGTGAAAAGAATCGTGCACCGGATAGCGATTCATCTTCCGCCGCATGTAGAGATCGATGACCTGATTCATGTGGGTGTGATCGGCCTGATGCAGGCTATCGAGCGCTACGACAGTTCCCGTAACAACACCTTCCTGACCTACGCGGTGTTCCGGATCAAAGGGGCGGTGCTCAGTGAATTGCGATCCCGCGATTTCCTGTCACGGGCCAACCGGCGCAAGGTCCGGGAACTCGACCGGGCTTATATGGGGCTCGAGCAAAAAAAGGGCCGGGCCGTGGATGACCGCGAACTGGCCGAAGAGATCGGGGTGCCTCTGGAAGAGGTCCAGGAGATTAAGAAAATGTCGAGCATCTCCTTTGTCAGCTTCGAAGAAATGGGCATCCAGACGGATGAAGAGAAACGCAGTGTGGTGGATGCCCTATTAAACAACGGGAGTGACGATGCCCTGATCCTGACCCGGGTAAAGGAGATGAAAAACGCGGTCGCCGAGGCTATCGAACAATTGCCTGAAAAAGAAAAACTGGTGATTTCATTGTATTATGTCGATGAGCTCACCATGAAAGAGGCGGGCAAAGCCTTGAATATCACCGAATCGAGAGTATCCCAGATTCACAGCCAGGCAGTTGTGCATCTGCGCAGTCACCTGAGAAAACGGGGCTTGCTGTAACGCGTCCCACAGGCAAACGGAGAGTGAACATGAGCTATGCAGCACTATCACACTGGGAAACGGCACTGGACATCACCGGTCTGCTGATGTGCATCCTGACGCTGGTGTACATTGTCAGAATTCGGTTGGCTGATCGGCGTACGCCGCAGCAACCGCAAACGGGTGATTTTAAGAAAGAGATGCAGGTTCAGGCTGAAGACCAGGCCGCGGAAAATGCCCTGGAAACCATCGCCCGGGCGCTGGAACGGGAAAGGCGCAACCTGCAGCTTTACCTCGGAACCGGACTGCAGCCTGCTACGGCCGGCGGGGCCCCGTCGGTGGACCGATCCGTTGATCTGCCGGACCAAGAGGCCCCTGTCTACCAGACGACGGCCAAGCCGCCGCGCAGGCGCGGGGTTTATTCCGAAGCGGTCGAATTGGCGGCCTGCGGACTCTCCGCCAGCCAGATAGCCGACAAGGTGCATATTCCCAAGGGCGAGGTGGAGTTGTCCATCAAGCTGCGCAATCGCCGGCAGGCAAATGGATAATTGACGGGCTACCGTCAATATTCAGGGGGCAAAAGCTGCCGGTTGGGAGGCCTTCGCAGGGCAGACCGGTTTGACTAAAAATCATAAGTTACCTGAAACTCAGGATATTTGAATCTATAAGTTGTGGGTATAGAAATTGCAGAGATACTACGTCAGGTTATAAATGTTGAGTGCCACAGCACAGGAGACGATTCATGAGTGAAGCAATTTATACGGTAGGTTCGGGTTCCATCCTGCAGCAGATGCGGCTGGAAGTGCTGGCCAACAACCTGGCCAATGTAAACTCCTCCGGGTACAAGGTCGAGCGGCCGCTTTTCAAAGCTTTTTTGCCGGGTGGCGAGGAGGGGGCTCCAGCTGCCGCAGTCGAAGTCGAAGCCGGGGAGGCGACCGTCATGGCCAAGAACTACCATGTTGAATTTGTGGGCACCCGGATCGATTTTACCAAGGGACAGCTGAAAAAGACCGACAGCAATCTGGATTTTGCCTTGATCGGGAATGGTTTTTTTTCGATCCAGACGGATGCCGGCGTGCAGTACACACGCAGCGGGGCCTTCAACCTCGACGGCGACGGCCGCCTGGTGACCCACGATGGACAGCCGGTGCTGGGTGAAGGCGGGCCTATTCAGATAAACGGCAATACCGTTACGGTGGATGAGAGCGGTGCCATCAATGTCGACGGCGTCGAGGTGGACCGGTTTGCCATTGTCGATTTTGAGGAACGGGACCGACTGAAGAAAATCGGTCACACCCGCTTTCAGATCGAAGAAGACATGCGTCCGATTGCGCCGGAGGAGGGCTTTAGGGTCAAACAGGCCTATCTGGAGCTTTCCAATGTGAACGTGATCAAGAGCATGTCGGAAATGATCGATGTGCTTAGAACCTACGAAGCCCAGCAGAAAACGATCAAGGCGGTCACCGACATGAACATCAAGGCCATCAACGATGTCGGCCGGCCGGGATAATCAGCGGAGGCCTGATTCCCGGAAAGTGAATGCACCGAGACATACCCAAAGGGAGAAATAAAAAAATGATTAAAAGTCTTTATACCGCAGCCACCGGAATGCAGGCCCAGTCCCTGAATATCGATGTGATTGCCAACAACCTGGCCAATGCCAGCACAACCGGTTTCAAGGGCAGCCGGGCCGACTTCCAGGATCTCATCTATGAGACCGCTCGCCAGCCGGGGGAATCTTCGTCCGGCGACAGTACGGTGCCGACCGGGGTACAGATCGGCCATGGCACCAAGGCCGGAGCCGTGAGTAAGATGTTCAGCCAGGGTGAATTGCAGAACACCAAAAATGAGCTGGACCTGGCCATTGAGGGTAACGGTTTTTTCCAGATCACCCAGCCGGATGGCGACCTCGCCTACAGCCGCGCCGGCTCGTTCAAAGTGGATGGGGAAGGGCGTATCGTTACCTCGGACGGTTTTTTGATGGAACCGCAAATTACGATCCCGGCCGACACGGTGTCCATCTCCGTCAGCCTGGACGGGACGATTTCCGTCAAACAGGCCGGTGCGCAGACCGCCACCGAAATCGGGACGATTACTCTGGCTCGGTTCATCAACCCGGCTGGGTTGAGCAGCGCCGGACGCAATCTTTACACGCCGACCGAGGCCTCGGGAGATGCCATTACAGGGACAGCCGGCGAGGACGGATTCGGTTCGATTGCCCAGGGTTTTCTCGAGATGTCCAACGTCAGCGTGGTCGATGAAATGGTCAATATGATTACGGCCCAGAGAGCTTATGAAATCAACAGCAAGACCATCCGGACGGCGGATGAAATGCTGCAGATGGCCAACGGCCTGAAACGCTAGGAACATATCATGGATTCAATCCGGACTTACCATAAACAAAGGTCGATCGAGGGCGGGATCCTTTTGCTGGTGACGGCAATGCTGTTGCTTTTCATTCCGGCAATAGTGGTCGCTCAGGATCAAACCGTCATCCGGATCGCGCCGGCCGCGGAGATCAACGGCGATCGCATTTTGTTGTCACAGGTTGCTCAGATAGCAGGACCGGATCCACTGTTGATCGCCCGGTTGGGTAATATCGACATCGGGAAAGCACCGTTGCCCGGTCGTAAAAAATTCATCGAATCGCGGCATATCCTGGCACGGATGCACAAAAGCTCGGGTGGACTGCCGGCGGACATCGGGATGGATTTTCCCCAGCGACTCGAGGTGCGGCGCAAGGCGGTGACCATCACCAAGCAGAGAATTGAGGAAATTGCGGCCGAGTGGGTGCTGGCAAGGGTACCCTGGGACCAGGAAAATGTCCGGGTGGTGAAAGTTCAGGCCAACACCACGGTCGCGCTTCCGCAGGGCCGGGTTACCTATAAGGTGAAAAGTCCGGGTAGGCTTGACTTTTTAAATACGATCGCCCTTTCGGTAGAGTTTTTAGTCGATGGCCAGGTGGTTAAACGCGCCTGGGTGACCCTCAACCTGGAGGTGATTGCGCCCGTCGTGGTGGTCCGCAAACCCATGGGGCGTTACCAGCCCATCGAAAGCCAAGATGTCACCGTGGTGCTGAAGGATCTGACCAAGCTGCCTTCCGGCTATTTTACCGAACCGGCCGAGGTGATCGGCAAGCGCGTGAAAAGAACTGTCTACGGCAATACGGTACTGCGTGAAGACCTGGTTGAACTGCCCCCTCTGGTAAATCGGGGGGATATCGTCACAATCATAGCTGAAGCCGGGGTTTTGCGCATCACGGCCCGAGGTGAAGCCAAAGCCAAGGGGTGCAAAGGTGAACGCATCAGTGTGGTAAACCTTGATTCCCGCAAGCGCGTTTACGCGCGGGTGTTGGACGCCCGGACGGTCAAAGTTGAATTCTAACGGCCGGTAAACGCCGGCAGGCCCGCCAAGGGCCGGGAGATAATATGGGCACGCAATTACATCGAAAGTATCTGAGCGGATGGGCGCAGGTTGTCTGCCTATCCCTTATCGTGAGCCTGATCGGGTGCAAGACCACCAGTCGCAACGTGGAGGCGGACGCCATCAAGTTTGCCGCGCCGGTCAAGATGGCGCAGCAGACCGCCCCCGCCCCGAAAACCGAAGGCTCGCTCTGGCGGGAGGATGCGCCTTTAAACGATATGTTTTCGAGCGCCAAGGCGCGTAAAATCGGCGACATTATCACCGTGCGGATCGTTGAGTCAGCCAAAGCGAAAAACAAAGCAGATACGAATACAGAACGAAAAAGCGCCATGTCAGCCGGGATTACCAACTTTTTCAACCTGGAGTCGAAATTCCCGAGCACCCGCCCGGATTTCAATCCGTTTGCCCGGGTTGAAGCCGATTTTAAAAACAAATTCGATGGTACCGGCGAAACCACTCGCAGCGGTGACCTGACCGCCATCATTTCCGCCCGGGTAGTGGGGTTGACCACCTCCGGTAATCTGGTCATTGCCGGGTCCCGGGGCATTACCATCAACAACGAGGAACAGATGCTCAACTTGAGCGGGATCGTCCGCCCCAAGGATATCTCCGCTGAAAATGAAGTGCTCTCCTCTTACATTTCGGATGCCAAGATCGTATACACCGGCGTCGGGGTCCTCAACGACCGGCAGAAACCGGGCTGGCTCACGCGGGCCTTTGACCAAGTCTGGCCCTTTTAAGCGACAGGACGATAACATGACAGCATACCGCCATAAAACAGACACATTAAACAGCCTCCACCGTCAGCGGGGCCTCTGCCTGGCACTGGGCCTGCTGTTGGTAATCGTTTTTTCCGGCAGCGCTGCGGCTGCCCGGATCAAGGATATTGCCAATATCAAGGGTGTGCGTTCCAACCAGTTGGTGGGCTACGGCCTGGTGATCGGGCTGGACGGCACCGGTGACAAAGATGACAAGATCACCGTGCGCTCCATTTCCGAAATGCTTGAGAAGATGGGGCTGACGGTTAAACCGGATGATATCAAGGCCGACAACGTGGCCAGCGTGATTGTTACCGCCAAACTACCGGCTTTTGCCCGGGCCGGCAGCCGCATCGACGTCCTGGTCAGTTCCATCGGCGGCGCCGACAACCTGCAGGGCGGTACCCTGCTGTTTACACCTCTAAAAGGCGCAGACCGCAAAATTTACGCCATTGCCCAGGGTCCGGTGAGTACCGGCGGCTTCAAGGTCGGCGGCAAATCCGGCGGCGGTGTGCAGAAAAATCATCCCACCGTCGGGCGGGTAGCCGGCGGCGCCTTGATTGAAAGGGAGATCAAGTCCGATTTTGCCAATAAAACCAAACTGGTACTCAGTTTGCACAATCCTGATTTCACTACCGCCAGCCGCACCGTGGCTGCGATCAATAAAACCCTGGCAGCCAACTTTGCGCGAACACCCGACTCGGGTACCATCGAGGTTGACATACCGCCTGAATACGACGGGAACATGGTCGGCTTGGTGACTGTTGTAGAAAATATAGGCGTGAATCCCGACATGTATGCCCGGGTCATTATCAACGAGCGTACCGGCACTGTGGTCATGGGAGCCGATGTCCGGCTTTCCACTATTGCTATTGCCCACGGCAGCCTCAGTATTCAAATCCGGGAATCAACCGATGTGTCGCAGCCCACGGCATTTTCACGCGGCGGCCAGACCGTGGCCGCACCGGAAAGCGATATCATGGTGAAGGAACAAAGGGTGCCCATTTACGTGCTGGAATCAGGTGTGAGCATCGGCGATGTGGTCCGGGCGCTCAATGCCCTGGGGGTCACCCCGCATGACCTGATCGCCATTTTCCAAGCCATCAAAGCCGCCGGCGCATTACAGGCTGAACTGGAGATTATCTGATGACGGAAAAACTGCTGTCACTGGCAACCGCCATGCTGCCTCCCGGGCAAACGCCGGCCGGGAAAACCCATAAATCCGAGCCGTTGACCTCCGCGGACGCAAAAGCACGACGCTTGCGGAAAGCCTGCCAGGACATGGAGTCCCTCTTCGTCCACCAATTGCTCAAAGAGATGCGGGCGACCATTCCCAAATCTGATCTTTTCGGGAAAAGCCATGCCCGGGACATTTACACGGGCATGCTGGATGGACGTTTGGCGCAGGAAATCGCCCAGAACCGGGGATTGGGTCTCTCCACCCTGCTCATGCGGCAACTGGGCGCGATCGAGAACCCCGGCGGGGACCGCGATCGGTAAAAAATTAATATTCAAGGTTTTTCTCCCCAGGGCCGATAACGGTCGTAAGGTATGATCAACGATCCAGCGGACCAAAGGAGATGTCAGAATGGAGGTATCGGAAAAAAGTGCCGTTCAGCGAATTCCAAACCTCATCAAGCTTGAGACCGGCTTTAAAGCCGGGCCCAACCCGGGGGGATCTGCCGCAGATTCCGCCTGGCGCAATGACAAGGTCGTTCTTTCGCCCAAGGCACGGGAGATTAACGACGCGAAACAGAAACTGATGAACATGCCGGACATGCGTCAACAGAAGGTGGGTGATATCCGCTGCCAGATCCAGAGCGGCACCTACGTGGTCAAAGGCGATAAAGTTGCCTTCCACCTGCTCAAAGAGAGTGTCCTGAATCAGCGTATATCCGCCTAGTCCGCCTGATATCCGGCTGTTCGCAAGAAGGATCGTGACCATGAAACCTGACATCGTGAAACTATCCGATTTGATGCAGACGGAAGCCGGCATCTTCAGGGAAATGATCGCAGCCCTGGAAGTTGAAAAAGAAGCGGCGATCACGGCCGATCTGGAGGGGCTTGTCGATTCCCGCCTGGAGAAAGAAGCCTGTGCCGGAAAGTTGCAAGCCGCGACCGGCCGCCGGAAGCAGCTTATTAACCGTATGGCTGCCGAACTGGAAGCCCCGGCCGGCATTCGCACCTTCGCGGCCTTGGTGCCGTTCATGGGCGCCGGGACGCAGGCTAGCCTCAGGGCAATGGAAGCAGACATTACCTCCCTGGCCAGGACTGCCGCAACCAAGAATCGCGAAAATGCGGTTTACCTCGAACAGGGCCTGGGCCTCGCGCGCAATTCTCTGGACCTGGTCGAGCGTATCTGCAATCCGCAGACCGAGTATCAGAAGACGGGGCAGGTCAAAGCCGGCCGCCCGGCCGGCCGGGTGCTGTCCCGGAAATATTAATAATTAGTAAAACTTGCAAACTTCTTAGCGTGGAGACAAAAGGACCACACAATAGGCAGAGCAGACGAAAAACAGATACAGTTGCTGCATGAGATAAGTGAGGACATCGAATCCGTCAGCCTGAATGATAAAGAGGGGTGGCAGCGCCTGGCGGTGGCCCTGGAGGCCTGCATGGAGGTGGTGGCTTCCGACGACACTACCGTGCAACACCTGACCGCTCTGTGTATTGAGGCCATGGAAGCCATCGGCCAGAAAAAGGTCAAGAACCTCTTCGAGCTGATCGATATGATGGCCCAGGGAATCGCCGATCTTGCTGAATACCTGAACGACCTGGATTCCGATGATGCCGCCCTTGTGGATGGCAGCGCCCGCATGGCGGCTGCTCTGGGCCATGGCTCTGATGACCAGGATAACCCGGATGCGGCCACAGTCCCGGAAACCTATTCATTGGATGATGCCGCCGCCCAATTGATTTCACTGGAACCGGAAGACGGCGAGGAACTCGAAACCCTGAAAGCCGACCTGGAAGCGTATGTGGCTTCCGACGGCTGTCCGGATCGGATTAAGGGCACGGTGGGCGAGATGGTGACCCTGCTGGCCGACCTGGTAGAGGGCGCTACGGATGATCCGGATGCAACCATCGCGGAAATCGGCCGGCTCATCGAAGGCGCCTTGCAGGTTCTTGATGAACCGGTACCAGGCGACGAACCTGTGCCAGCCGAAAAGGAAACCCATTCTGTAAAGTCGGCCGGTGAGGAGCTCGCCCCGGTTGAGAGCCCGACCCCGGTCGCCGAACCGGAGCCGGTGACCCAGGCGACTGAACCGGAAGATTACATGCCCGCTGATCCTGATTTGGATCTCATCGGGGAGTTCATTACCGAGAGCACGGACCTGATTGAAAAGGCCGAGGATGCCCTTTTGGCCCTGGAAAACGATCCCGACGACATGGAGTCGGTGGGGATGATATTCCGCGCATTTCACACAGTTAAAGGCACCGCGGCCTTTATGGAACTGGACCTGATTGCGGAAATGGGGCACCATGCCGAGTCTCTGCTCAGCCGGGTCCGGGACCGGGAAATTCAATACAGCGGCGGCTACGCCGACCTTTCCTTGAAAGCACTGGACATGATCAAAGAGTTGATCGGCCTGGTGCAGGAGGCCCTGGGCGGCGAACCGCTGGTCAAACCGGCCGGGTATGATGATTTGATGGTGGTCCTGGCGGATCCGGAAGCGCACGGGGTCAGTGCCGATGAAGATGACACCGCCGTGCCGCGCCTGGGCGACCTGCTGATTGCCCAGGGCAAGGCGGATCGCGAGCAGGTTGAAGACGCGGTCCAGGCACCTCAAGCGGGTCCCATCGGCGGAAAACTGGTGAAAGCCAAAGCGGCCAGCGTTAAAGATGTGGGCCAGGCGCTGCGCGCTCAGCGTAAAATCAAAGGCAAAGCCACGGTCGAATCATCCGTGCGGGTCAGCACCAGCCGGCTGGATCGGCTGATCGATATGGTGGGCGAGCTGGTCATAGCCCACTCCATGGTGGCCCAGGACGAAGTTATCACGGACAGCCAGAATCATGAACTGGCCAAAAAGGTCAGCCACACCTCCAAGATTGTGCGGGGACTGCAGGACATGAGTATGTCCATGCGGATGGTGCCCTTGAAAGGCGCTTTCAACAAAATGGCGCGTCTGGTGCGCGACCTGTCCAAGAAAGTCGGCAAGAAGGTCAATTTCGTTACCGAAGGCGAGGATACCGAGATCGATCGGAATCTCGTGGACGTCATTAATGATCCGCTGGTGCACATGGTCCGTAATTCAGTGGACCACGGCATTGAAACGCCTGATGTGCGGGTCGCTAATGGAAAGCCCGAGGCCGGCACGGTGAAACTATCCGCCTACCATTCCGCCGGGAGCGTTGTCGTAGAGATAGAAGACGACGGAAAAGGGCTGGACAAAGAGATCATCCTGGCCAAGGGCATCGAGCGCGGCCTGGTTGACCCGGGGACCAAACTCAGTGACCGTGAGATTCACAACTTGATATTCGAGCCTGGTTTTTCTACGGCGAAAGAGGTCACCGACGTGTCCGGGCGCGGGGTCGGTATGGATGTCGTCAAGCGCAACATCGAATCACTGCGCGGGCAGGCCGAGATTCAATCGGAAATGGACAAGGGCAGCATATTCAAGATGAGTCTGCCGCTGACCCTGGCGATTATCGACGGCATGGTGGTCCGGGTCGGCGAAGAGCGCTATGTCATTCCCACAGTATCGATTATCCGCAGTGTCAAACCGGAACCCGAAGACATTTCAACCGTATTGAACCAAGGTCAGATGCTGTCCCTCCAGGGGGGCCTGATACCCCTGTTCAAGTTGTCCACCCTATATAATCTGAACGGTGGCAACAACGGGAACGGCAACGGTCATGACAACGAACTGGTGGTGGTCGTCGAAGACGACAATCAGCAGGCGGGTTTTATCATCGATGAACTGATAGGACGCCAGCAGGTCGTGATAAAATCACTGGGCGATACCATGCGGGAAATCCCGGGCATCGCCGGTGGCGCCATTATGCCCAATGGGCGCGTAGGCCTTATCCTTGATGTGGGCGGTCTCGTGAAACATGCGAATGCAGACCAACCGCTGCGTGCGAAGCGTGCGGGAGGCGAGGACCGCGAAGCGGTTGCGTAGCCTGAGGAGAAGATGTCAGCCAGATACCCTAACCAGAAAATAGGTTGGAACCAATGAGACATGTAGTTGTGGTCAGTGATATGAAAACGGGCAAAGATGGAGATTTTCTGATTACCCATGCGCTGGGCAGTTGCCTCGGTCTGACCATTTATGATCCCGTGGTCAAGGTCGGCGGCCTGTTGCATGCGATGCTGCCATTGTCCAAAATCAATAAGGATAAAGCCAAGGCAAATCCCTATATGTTCGTGGATACCGGGGTACCGGTTCTTTTCAAGACGCTCTATGACCTGGGCGCCCAGAAAAAGCGCCTGATCGTCAAGGCCGCCGGTTGCGGTAATCCGCTGGGAAAAAACGAGATGTTCAAAATTGGAGAGCGCAACCATACCCTTTTGAAAAAACTGTTGTGGAAAAACAATGTACTCCTGACGGCTGAGGACGTGGGCGGTACCAAAAGTCGGACGGTCCGCTTTGATGTTTCCACCGGCCAGGTGATCATCAGTTCCGCCGGGGAGGAGAGCGAATTATGAGCGAGAAACCTATTATTGAAAAGATACTGGCGTCCGTGGCGACGTTCCAGGGTCTGCCGGGCAACGCAGCCAAAGTACTGTCCATGCTGGATGATCCTGAGTTCGAAGTCTCACAGATTGAGGAAACACTGCGGCTGGACCCTGAATTGACCGCCAATGTGCTGCGGCTGACCAACTCAGCTTATTTCGGGTTTTCCGAGAAGATCGGCTCTCTGAAGCAGGCCATTGTGGTCCTCGGGTCGAAGAAGTTGATTCAACTGGTCATGGCCACCTGCATGAGCGGCCTGATGAGTCAAAAGGTCCAGGGCTACGACCTGGACAAAGGGGAATTATGGCGACACTCCATTGCCGTTTCGGTGGTGTCGGAGAAACTGGTGGAGGAGATCGGAATCAATGCGGATCCTGAAATTTTCACGGCCGCCTTGCTGCACGACATTGGTAAGCTCCTGCTGGGACAGCATGTTGAGGATTACATGGATGCCATCAATGCCCATGTGACGGCGGAAAAGTCTTTCCAGACAATCGAGCGAGATGTGTTCGGTGCCGACCATGCGGAAATCGGTGCCCGCATACTGCAGAACTGGTCATTTCCGGACAATGTGGTCAACGCGGTGCGCTGGCACCACGAACCGGACCTGGCGCCGGAGCCGAACAGCATGACGGATGTCGTGCACGCAGCCAACGTTTTGTGCCAGATGATTGGAATCGGAACGGGTCGGGAGGGACTGCAATACGAACCCGCCCAGGGAACCGTCAAGCGGTTGGGACTGAATGCCGCATTACTGGAAGAATTGGCGAGCCAGACACTTATGTGGATAGAGGAGTTAAATGAAATTCTGGCCGTTCAAGAATGATATGAGAGCAATAACAGATGGATACAGGGGGACACAATGGCATTAAACGTCCTGATTGTTGATGACAGCGGAGTCATGCGGGCGATGATTCTGAAAACAATGAAGATGACCGGTTTGCCTTTAGGGGAGATTTACCAGGCCGCCAATGGTCAGGAAGGGCTGGACGCACTGGGCGAAAACTGGATCGACCTGGTGATCGTCGACATCAACATGCCGGTGATGAACGGTGAGGAGATGATTGACCATATGCGGGCCAATCCTGAATTTGCGGAAACCCCGATAGTGGTCATCTCAACAGAAGGCTCGGAAACCCGGATAGAAAGACTGCGCAAGAAGGGCGCCCGCTTTATCCACAAACCTTTCAAACCTGAAACCATACGCGATACGATTCAGGAAATCACCGGAATAGGAGACGGTAATGAGTGACAGGCTAAAAACGATCATTGCCAAGGAGAGTGTTCAAACCCTGGAGAAACTGGCCTTCATTTTCGCGACACCCGAAGATGAAGATATAGAGCCGGAGGCGGGGGAAACTGTAGATGTGGCCATTCGGTTCACCGGCCCGTTTTCAGGCAGTATGCTGATCTTGTACCCGGAAGGCGATCTGCATGAACTGGCCGCCAACATGCTTGGCCTGGATGATGAAGACGAAATTGCCGGAGAGCAGAAACTGGACGCTCTCCGGGAAACGATCAATATCGTATGTGGCAATGTCCTGCCGGTGATCGGCGGGAAGGAGGCCGTTTTCGACATTGCGCCACCGCAGCTAATCGAGACACCGGCCGACCGGCCGGATGTGACCGACGGAGTCAAGGTACAGCTGGAACTGGATGAGGGGATGTGTTTTATCTACCTCTTTTTTGACGGCGAAATCCCGGAGGTTTCCGCCCAGTAATATGATGCCGCGCATGATCCATTTGAAGGTGTTTGCAGATGATTAATGTACTCATTGTCGATGATTCCGCAGTTGTCCGGAAAGTGATGACGGAAGAACTCTCCCGTTATGAAGATATCAACATTGTCGGTACGGCGGTAGATCCTTATGTCGCCCGGGACAAGATAGTGAAACTCAAGCCGGATGTCATTACCCTGGATATGGAAATGCCCCGGATGGACGGACTTTCCTTCCTGGCCAAATTGATGAAACACTACCCGCTACCGGTGGTGGTGCTCAGTTCGCTGACCCCGAAAAACAGTGAAATCGCCCTGAAAGCCCTGGATCTGGGGGCTATCGAGGTGCTCTGTAAACCGGGCGAAGCCTATTCGACCAAAGATGTCCATCGTGACCTGGCCCGCGCGATCCGCGCCGCGGCCTCCGCCCGCATGGACCGCTCGGAGATCAAAAAGAAAGTAGCTGACAAAAAAGTAAACTATGAGAGCCTGCTTTCGCAGACGACCCATAAAGTAGTAGCGATCGGGGCCTCGACCGGCGGTACCAAGGCCATCGAGGCCGTGCTGCGCGAAATGCCCGGAACCCTTCCCGGTACCGTCATCGTTCAGCACATGCCGGAAAATTTCACCCGGTCCTTCGCCGACCGTCTCAACGACGTGTGCGAAATGGAAATCCGGGAAGCCCGGGACGGTGACCGGGTGGTGCCCGGGGTCGCTCTGATTGCACCCGGCAACCACCACATGGTCCTGAAAAGAAGCGGTGCCCAGTATCTGGTCCGCTTGAAGGACGGTCCCCGGGTGCATTATCAGCGGCCGGCCGTCGATGTCTTGTTTCAGACGGTGGCCAAAGTGGCCGGGAAAAACGCGGTCGGTGCCATTTTGACCGGCATGGGTGCTGACGGCGCCAAAGGGCTTTTGGCCATGCAGAAGGCCGGGGCCCAAACCATAGCTCAGGATGAGGCCACCAGCATTGTCTTCGGGATGCCCAAGGAAGCCATCAAACTGGGTGCGGCCGCTAAAGTACTGCCCCTGTACAATGTGGCCGGGGCCATTATCAGGGCCCTGGGAAAGTGACGGGCAAGGCCACGCACTCGTAATTAGCGGGTACCAACTGGTACCCGGGAGGTAAGCAAGCATGCCAACCATAAGCGATGTACTCACAGTCGGACGGCTTTCACTGAGCGCCCAGCAGATGGCGCTGCACGTGACCGGCAACAATATCGCCAACGCCAATACCGAGGGCTATACGCGCCAGCGGGTCAATATCGAATCCGCCCGGCCGCATGCATCGCCCATCGGTTATGTGGGCACCGGTGCCCGCGCCAATGACATTCAGCGCATCCGCGACGATTTTATCGGGGCGCGGATCAATGAATCCAACCATCAGTTCGGTCGCTGGGAAGCCCAGAAAGAGAGCATGGAGCGGATTGAAATCCTTTTCAACGAAGCCAGCGGGGTTGGCCTCAACAGTGCCATGTCGGAATTCTGGGACTCCTGGCAGGACCTGGCCAACAACCCGGCCGGCACCAATGAAAGGGTCATCGTCACTTCGCAAAGCGAACTTTTAGCCACCACGCTGCGCACCAAACGAACGGAACTCGAGACGGTTCAGAACAACCTGAACGCCAGCATCGTGACCACGGTGTCCAAAGTAAATGCCCTGGCCACCCAGATCGACGATCTGAATCAGCAGATTACCACTATGGAGCAGACCGGTTTCGTCGCTAATGACCTGCGGGACATGCGGGAACAGACCCTCAAGGATCTCTCCGAACTGATCAACTACACCAGCATCGAAGAACCGGGCGGCCAGGTGCGTGTGACCCTGGGAGACGGCAATATCCTGGTCGGTACACCGGGGAACCCGGCTTTCGGCCAGTTGACGACGGCCGTTAATGCCGGGACCGGTTTTGACGATATCGTCTGGGACACCGCCCCGGGCGTTCCCATAAACGGCAGCATTAACGCCGGAAAATTGAAAGGGTGGCTGGAAACCCGCGACACCATCGCCGCCGGTTACATCACCCAGCTCGACACCCTGGCCGCCGATTTGATTACCACGGTGAATGCTCAGCATGCCGCCGGATTCAACCTGAACGGGAATACCGGCATTGCCTTTTTTACGGGGACGGATGCCGCGGATATCGCGGTCAATCCCGCAGTAACCGCCGATCCGGCCGCTATAGCTGCGGCCGCTGACCTGGCGGGCGTACCCGGCGGCAACAGCAATGCCCTGGCAATTGCCAACATTCGTTCGGCGCTGACCATGAACGGCGGAACGGCCACTTACGATGATTACTATAACGGCATGATCAGCAACATCGGGATTAAAACAGCCGAAGCGCAGTTCAACCATGATTTCAATCAGGACGCCCTGCAGCAGTTCGAGAATTTCCGGGATTCGATTTCCGGGGTCTCGCTGGATGAAGAAATGATCAACATGGTGAAGTTTCAACAGACGTATCAGGCGTCAGCCAAGATTATCACCACCGTGGATGAAATGCTGACCACGCTGATGAACATGTAAGGTCCCGGTTGTCTACGACTGCCGGCCTTACGCGACATAACTCCAGGCAGGTGAAAACATGCGTGTAACCCAAACCCAGATGAGCGATACCGTTGCCCGCTACCTGTTCAAGCAGGGGCAGGCCTTGAGCAAAAAGCAGGAGGTTGTAGCTTCCGGCAAAAAAGTCAATCGGCCTTCGGATGACCCCACCGGTATGGGTCGCATTCTGGATTACCGCAAGACCGTTTCAACATTAGAACAGTTCAAACGGAATATCGCCCAGGCGCGCGTTCGGGTAGAAACCTCCGAGACGGTGCTCGACGGCGTATCCGAGTGGGTGCAGAAAGCAATCGCGGTGGCGCGGGACAACACCCCCGGTACCGGCGATACAGCCTCCTGGCAGGCCGCCGCTTCGGATGTGGACAACATCCGGACCCAGGTGCTCTCACTGGCCAACACCAAGATAGGCGGGACCTTCATTTTCGGCGGCCGCCAGACGGATACGGCGCCTTTCGTGCACAACCTGGCTACCGACCAGATTACGTATGTTGGCGACAACTCCGCCAATGCCGACATGCGCATTGCTATCGGGGAAAGTGCCGAGATTACGATCAAGGCCAACGGCGAAGAAATCTTCAACGGCGCCCAGGATGTCTTTCTGGCCTTGAAGGATCTCAAAGATGAACTGAACCAGCCGGTACCGGACGCGACGGTTATCAAGGGTATCCAGGGGCGTTTGGAGCAGGCCGCTCTGCAGATTGAAAAGATCCGCGGCCTGGGTTCCACGACCTTCAAACGCCTTGAAGTTACCGAGAGCCAGTTGGACCAATTTACCGTGAACTACGAAAAACTGATTTCCGACACCGAGAGCGCCGATATCGCTCAGGCCATCCTGGAATTGCAGAGCCAGGAAACGGCCTACCAGACGTCCCTGGGAGTGGCCGCGCAGACGATCCAGAAAACGCTTCTGGATTATCTGTAGGTGGGCAGTTATCATGCATACCAAGGGGTCAGGGAACTTTCTCACCAAATGCCCGTCATCCCGGCCCCGCATCAAGTGCGGGATAAACTGCAGCCGGGATCCAGTCCGTGAAAAGAAAGCGTCCCTGGATGCCGGATCAAGTCCGGCATGACGACAACAATTCCCCGACTGCTCAAATAACGACAGCCTCTGGAGTAACGTTATGCGATGTGCCTTAACTTTTATATTTTTGGTGGTAGCATTTATCTTTATGGCCACGGACGGTCCGGCATACGGTATGGACCCGGACGCGGTTGTCCGTCTGAAAGAGGCCGGGGCCGGGGATGCGGTGCTCGAAGCCCTGGTCAGGGAAAAAAGCCTGGAAACGGCCGCTTTCACCGTTGATGAACTTGTGAGGATGAAAAATGCCGGCGTAGGGGACGATGCCCTGGTGAAAATGATCGAAGAAAAATCTTTTGTCAGCGGCAAAAAGGAAGTCGTATATGGCGAAGATGTGCGGCCGGCCACCCGGGCTACTGTCCAGGATATCCTGAAACTGAAAGATAAAGGCATCAGTGACGAGGTCATCAATACCATTGTCAAAAATCAAACTGTAGACCCCACAATCGAAGAGCATCGGCGTGCAATGCAAATCCTCAAGGATATGAACTTGTTAATTGACGTTCGCTGATCTCGGAGCCCACCCCAATACGGAGTTCCACCTAATTTCCAATAAAGACGCCGGCCACCGGCCGCTTACAGGCGCCTGTTTCGAACCATTCCCGCCCATGACCGCCTTCAGGTGCAGGCGAGGCGTTTGGAATGCTTGTTCTTGCCATATCCCAGCATATGATTAAAGTTTTCGCCCTGATTACCGATACGATACATAGACTCATTCTCTTTGGCAGAGAACGCGCATACATTATAACGATTACGGGCTACGTAAGAGAGGGAACATGGCACAAAATAAAAAAACGCTATCGGTAACCCAGGCGGCCAAACTGTGTGGCGTCGGGCGCACAACCGTAGGATACTGGATCCGTTCCCGCAAACTGCGGGCCACGCGGACCGGCCGCAACTACACCATCCCCGTGGAGGAGCTCATTTTTTTTCTGCGGGCCAATCGGCAGGACATTCCCCGGGAGCTGGCCGGCGAGAACACCTTCGGACCCTGTTTTCGGGCTGTGCAAAAATGCTGGGACTATTGGAAAGGGCAGCCGCACGGCGATCACTGCCCGGACTGCACTGTTTTGAAAAGGCAGTTGGAAGTTTGTTTCAGTGCCCGCCACAGCAATTTGATCGGCTGCCCCGAAGATTGCCGGGAGTGCCTGCATTACCATGAAACCTATCAGGCCCGGATACAATTCGTGCACCAGATCAACATGCCGGCCGTTATCTACCGTGATCTGGCGATCTGGGGCGCCAATCCCATGTGGGCCGGACTTTGCGGTGTGGATGAATCGAGCTTGATCGGTATGGGGATGGAAAATGTGGTGCACGCCGAGTCCCTGGAAAACCTGATTGCCGATTCGCGCAACCGGTCGCTGGGTGCGTCTGATGTGCCGTTATCCTACCAGCTGTTCTTAAAACATCCCGATGAGGGTAAAATCGCGGTGAAGACCTGGGTATTTCCTTTGAACGAGCCACCCGATACCCTGCTCATGATTGCTGATAAAGAAGGTTGAACCTGGCCCACTTTTCTGGGGAAGGCAATCTGAAGCCCGGCCATTCGGTCGGGTTTCTCTTTTTAGCCTTTTCAACCGGTCGCATTGCATGGGAGCCTGAGATTACAATCCATAGCGGGGTAAGGGCTCCCAGGTGTTTGGGCTGAAGGCTGAAGACTGTTAGGTAGCTCCTCCACATGATTGGAAAGCATGGATGGAGGCTGATCGCTGTCAGCCTGAAGCGGGCATTAAGAGAAAAGCCCCTTGCGGCAGCAGTGTAATGCCTGGTCGTCCGACCAGGATGTTTTACTTCTGGTTCCCGGTATTCTTCTGGGGACGTTGTTTGAAATACTGGCACTGCATGCCCGGTGTGGCCTGCCGGACGACGAGTGAAGGCGCCCGCCGGCTTTTAAAGCCCAGGACACGGCAGCCATGCGGCCTTTCCTTATCCCAGGTAACGAAGTAATACCGGCATTTTCTGCAAATCACTTGCATAGCTTGACATCATCTTCCCGGTGCCAATCCTCGACAGCGAGTTTTGTCTGGCCGATTAATGCCTATATTTTATAACAGGCCGCGGGATCTGTAAACCGGCGGCCGAGTATTGTGAACTGCCTGGCAACAATTAGCGTTGATGTTTGGGGCGAATGCGCATAAGATTCAGGCATGGTAAATCCGGATAGCATCGATACCGACGGGTTCAGCACCGATTTCAGGATATATCACGAACTGATGGCCAACAAAGTCCGTGAAATCCTGCTGGTATCCAGCCCTTATGACGCCTTCATCCTCGAAGAGGATGGTAGCCTCGCATCAAGAATAATAAACGAATACAGCGGTTTGAATCTAAGCCACCCGCCCCGGGTCACCCGGATAGCCAGTGCTTCCCGGGCTCTGGCGGTCATAAATGCAAAGCCGGTTGACATTGTGCTGACCACACCCCATCTGGATGGCATGGATGCTTCTTCCTTTGGCCGCGAGGTTAAAAAGATCAAGCCCGACCTGCCGGTGATCCTCCTGGCCCACAGTCCGCGCGGCATTTTATCCGCCACTGAGAATCGCAATGCGCAGGGCATCGATAAAACCTATATCTGGTCCGGGAATTCAGATCTCCTGCTGGCCCTCGTTAAAAATGCGGAAGACCGGCTCAACGTGGCCTACGATACCAAGCGGGCCAAGGTCAGAGTCCTGCTGCTGGTGGAGGATTCCCCGCTGTATCAGTCGTGGTTCCTGCCCCTGATATACAAAGAGGTTGTCTGTCAGACCCAGGCAGTGCTGGGCGAAGGGCTCAACGAGGAGCACCGCCTGCTGAAAATGCGGGCTCGGCCCAAGATCCTCCTGGCGGAGAGTTACGACGAGGCCCTGGATTTGTACCAGCAGTACAAAGCTTACATTTTCGGCATTATCTCCGATACACGTATTCCCAGAAACGGCAAGCTGCAGGGAGATGCCGGGTATCGCTTTTTAGAACAGGTGCGCGCGGAGATCTTCGATCTGCCGTTGCTGCTGCTCAGCTCCGAACCGCAAAATGAGACCCGGGCGGCAAAGATAGCGGCCGATTTTCTAGACAAGAATTCTCCCTTTCTGCTCAAAGAAATCCGCGATTTCTTTCTCAACCGCCTGGGATTCGGAGATTTTGTATTCCGCACCCCGGAAGGGAAAGAGATCAACCGGGCCGGCAGCCTGCGCGAACTGCAAGTCAAGCTCGATAACATACCGGATGAGAGCATCCTCTATCACGCTGACCGCAACCATTTTTCCAACTGGATCATGGGGCGGTCGGAAATTGCCCTGGCCTCCAAGTTCCACAAAGTGACCACCCGGGATTTCGACTCTGTGGCCGCCATCCGGCAGTACCTGGCCACGGGAATCCAGGCCATGCGGCGGTGGCGTCAAAAAGGCGTCGTCGCCAGCTTCAACAAGGATACCTTCGATGCCGAGGTCATGGATTTTGTGAAGATCGGAACCGGGTCAATCGGGGGCAAAGCGCGCGGCCTGGCCTTTATGGCCACCCTCCTGCAGCAGAGCAATATCACCCAGCTGGATTTCGGCGGCATCACCATCAAAATCCCAAAAACCCTGGTGATAACAACCCAGGGGTTCGAAAATTTCATCGACACCAACGACCTGCGGCAACTGGCCACCCAGAAAACTACCGATGACGAGGTGACCCGCATCTTTTTGGAGGCACAGATGCCGCCCTGGCTGGAGGATGATCTGCGCGCCTATCTCAAACAGGTGGCCTATCCTTTGTCCGTCCGGTCGTCCAGTATGTTGGAGGATGCCCAGTTTCAACCCTATGCCGGTCTCTACGAAACCTACATGATTCCCAATAACGCTCCCGACCTGGATCGGCGCCTGGCGCAATTGATCACGGCCGTTAAACTGGTGTATGCCTCCACATATTATGAAGGACCCCGAGCATTCGCCCGCAACGCGCCGGGCAAACCCCAGGAAGAGGCCATGGCGGTGATTATCCAGGAACTGGCCGGCGATGCCCACGGCGATTATTTCTATCCGACCCTGGCGGGTGTTGCCCAATCCCACAATTTCTACCCGGTGTCCCGGATGAAGGCCGAGGACGGGATCGCCCACATTGCCATGGGATTGGGGCGCACCGTGGTAGAGGGCGAACGCACCCTGCGTTTCTGCCCGGCGTATCCGGATATATTGCCCCAGTTTTCGATTGTCGATGATATTCTGAAGAATTCGCAGCGCTTTTTTTATGCCCTGCGCATAAAAGGTTATCCGGAGGACCTCAGTTTTCAGATCAATTCTAACCTTGAAAAGCGCGATATCGATGATGCCCAGGAAGAACAGCCGGTCAAACTGCTGGCCGGAACGTACATAGCCAATGAACATCGTATTCGGGAAACTGCCGCCATCAAAGGGCCCAAGGTCCTAACCTTTGCGCGGCTGCTGAGCAGCGCTGAGTTGCCTCTGGCCGTTATCCTCCAGGAATTGCTGGCCCTGGGTCGCAAAGGGATGGGGTGCCCGGTAGAGATTGAATTTTCCTTGAACGTGGGCGACGGTGCCGCCGGAGCGCGGGAGTTTTACTTTTTACAAATGCGGCCCATGGCCGGCGGTGTTGAATCATTTGATATCAACATCACACCGGAGGATCGTGAAGGGGCCTTGTGCCGATCCGATCAGGCCCTGGGCAACGGGAAGTACACCCACATCAGCGATATCCTCTTCATCGACCCCGACGCATTCGACGCAGGGATGACGGTTAAAATAGCCGCCGAGATTGGCAGTTTCAACGCCCCTTTGGTCTCGACGCAGCGTCCCTATCTGCTCATAGGACCGGGGAGATGGGGCAGCGCTGACCGCTGGCTGGGCATTCCGGTAAAATGGCAGGATATTTCCGGGGTGGGCGCCATGATCGAAATCCGCAACAAGCAGCTGAACGCGGACCCATCCCAGGGGTCCCATTTCTTCCAGAACATCACGTCACTGGGAATTCCATATATTTCCGTGAACGAGAACCGTTCCGATTTCCTGAATTGGGACCAAATGAAAGAACTGCCGGTCAAAGACGCGGGGGAGTTCATCACTCACGTCCAGCTGGACACCCCGCTGATCATCCTTATTGACGGCCGATCGGGTGAGTGTGTTATCCAGGCCGGGTGAGTTCCTAATCTGAAAAATACCGTTCGCCAGGCAGATCCGCACATTGATCGCTAGGACCGTCGCGGGGTTGGTTTCAGGCCGGTTATCGGTTGCGGTTGAGAGGCCTATTTGGTCAAGCGAAACCCCTCATCAAGCCAGCCGGCTACGCCGCCAATCATCTTTTTCACCGGCCTGCCAAGTTTGGCCAAACGAATGGCTGCTTTTTCAGTCCCATTGCAGTGGGGACCGGCACAATAGACCACAAACAGGGTGTCCAGCGGATATTCCCTGAGCGTGTCTGCGTTGATGCGTGGATGCGGCAGACTGACAGCCCCGTCTATGTGGCCGCTTGCAAAAAGTTCCTCTCCCCGGACATCCAGCAGAACGAAATCCATTCGATTATTGGCAATGGCATGGTGAACGTCCCAACAATCGGTTTCAAATTCCAGCAGGCTTTCAAAATGTTGCAAGGCTCGGATAGAATCGGCAGCGGGGGGTCTGCTAACGGCTGAACTCATAATCCCTCCTTATATGGAATCATCAGGGGCTGATAGGCGCTGCCCATCGTTTAGGCTTAATGTGTCCTTATCCAGGTTGGATTCGGAACGTGAGACCGGGATGGGGATGCTCTGGCCAGCAAAGTCTTCCTCGGCAAACTAAACGACAACTCTCTGTCGGCCACAAGCGCCCGGATAAATTTGGTATCGTCTTGTTTAGTCCTATCCGGTATACCCAACCATACTTTTTAGCACCGCATGTCAATATTATTTATCCACGTAATATTGAACTCCGCCAGCAAAGGCCCAATTCTCCCGGGCTGTTTCAACAATCAGAACCATTACATCATGCGGTGCAATTCCTGGTTGGTTTCCTAAATTCTGGACTATTCTGTTTAACAGATCCTTTTTGAATTCAACACTTCTACCGAAGGAGATGATTATTTCTATCAAAACGAATTTCTCTGAGCGTGCTTCAGTTAGATCTGGATGGCGGTCATCGTATATGAACTGCTCCGGTGGCAGCCTGTGTATCTTTTGAAACCTGTCTTTCAACGGAAAACCAACACCAACAATGGCAGCATGAATACCATCTGCAATCATTTTTTGGTCTTCCAGGGACCACGAGTTAGACAAGCTTATCGTGACTAATGGCATGCTAATCTCCTATATTCTCTGATATGCCTTACGCTGAACTCAGTTGATTTTTTGCGACAGCAAAAAATTCAACTGAAGTGACTTGTTGTATGATTTGACATCCTGATTGATTTTTATAAGAAAAAGTCTAACGTAGACTTGCCGCTTTATCAGGCCAATCATAAACTTAAAACCATTATCTTTGGAAAACAGTCCTTCCCATATTGAGGGCAGTCATCGCACCGAAATGTTTTTGGAGCATCATAAGGGGCAACAACTTCCACAAAACCAAATTTTGACCAATAAGCAGGAGATTTTGCTTGAATCAATATCTTCTTAGCCCCTAAGTCATGTATTTCTTTTTTTACTATTTGAAATAAAGACTTTCCAATTCCCCGTCCTTTAAAAGGGTCATCTATAGCGACTGAAAAAGTATATTCTCCTTCTTGAAGCATCACTTCGGCTCCACCTATTAACCGGTCAAACACTTCAACCGCATACCCTTTGAGAATCTCGACCCCAGTTTTATTATTCTCTAATCCCTGTGCTTCAAATATTCCTTCAATTTCTGGAAATTTATCTGGTTCAACCTTCCTGATCGTGAACGCTTCATCCATTCGTTGTCCTGTTTTTGTACTTGGTAATTTTTTGACCTGACAGCTCTTTCTGGATACTATGAGGCGCTGCAATCTCCTGCCTTTTTCCAATAATCCATCATATAGCGTTTGAGTTAAGGGGTTGGGCGCGGCCTTTTGCGCCCAATCCCTCTTCAATGATTTGTTATGGTGAGCGGTACTTATTAGCTAAGGCCGACTATACGTTTTAGCTTTTCAATATCAGGTTTGCTTGTGTCGATTTCAAATATATCTTCTGATATTCCAGTTTCGGTATTTCCGATACCAATTATGAAATCTCGGTTGGTCTGTTTGTGCAATTCACCGAGAAAGATTGCAACTGCGCTAATATCAGAAAACCACCCGTTCGGCTCTTCACCAATTTCCGGTAAATCTAAATTGATCCCCAGATCCCAATCGGGGATATCATTTGGGCCGAGAGTTGGGTCATTAGTATGTTTCTGGTTAATAAGGATCGGGTTCCGGCAAATCCACTTTCTACTTGATAGAAAATTCTTGATGGATATCACAATCGAATCTTCATGATTGTCAATATCAGATCCATCAACATATGCGTATAAAGTGAGATTCCCCATTTTGAATTAACACCATAACTTCTTATTATGTTGGTAGCGTGTTTTTGGAAACAATTAGTTATTTAGGCTTTTATCCTATTTAGGTGAGCCTGATTGAGTATATACCATATAGATATATTTTCAATACGTTAAACGATTTCAACAAATCTTGATGGAGTTCCCAGATCGGCTTTTGCGGGGTAATATCCCGGTTAGGCCGATGCGTGTTTTTGGGCAGTTTTAGTTATTTTCACTCCCTTTTCTGCTCAATGTATTGACTTGTGCAGTTTTAAAGCCTCCCGGTTTTTACGCATGCGGATGTTAAGCATCTCCACCACCATGGAAAAAGCCATGGAGAAATAGATATAGCCCTTGGGCACATGCACGTCGAAACCCTCCACAACCAGAGTGACACCGACGAGTATCAAAAAGGAGAGCGCCAGGATTTTGATGGTGGGGTGCGCATCCACGAAGTCGCCGATCGCTTTGGCGGCCAGCAGCATGACGGTGACCGCCAGGATGATGGCGATGGCCATGATGGATACCTGATCGGCCAGGCCGACGGCCGTGATGACTGAATCGAGAGAGAAGACGATATCCAGGATGGCGATCTGGATCAGGACCGATCCCAGACCGGCGGTGGCCGCTGAGGTTGCGTGACCTTCACCGACACCTTCCAGGCTGTTGTGGATTTCATGGGTCGCTTTGGCCAGTAAGAAAAGGCCACCGCCGATGAGCACGAAATCGCGCCCGGAGATTTCGTTGCCGAAGACCGTGAACCAGGCCGCGGTGAGGCCCATTACCCAGGTAATGGAAAAAAGCAGGGCCAGTCGGGCCCCCATGGCCAGCAGCAGTCCGGTCCGGCGGGCATAATTGCGCTGGTGGGCGGGCAGGCGTCCCACCAGGATCGAGATAAAAATGATGTTGTCGATGCCCAGGACGATTTCCAGGGCAGTCAGCGTTCCCAGGGCAATCCAGGCTTCCGGGCTGGCTATCCAGGTAAACATATCGATCTCCATTTTCAGGCCCCAGCTTAGAGACTATTTCTTGTATCCGGGGTGCATGGTTTCTCTAAAGACCGGATGTACAATCATCACCGGTCCCGGCGTTTAAATGAGTTGGGTAGGGTTTCAGTCAGACACCTGAATTGCCACACCTTTTCGCCACTCGCGGTCACCGAAGAGGTTGTTGAAATCAAGCAGCTTCTTTTGATGCTTTACGATGTTGGTATAGGTGATATCGGCCTGCTGGCCGAAGGTCATAATATCGGATGTCAGGAAGTTAAACACGACGTTGACTTCGGAAAATTCCAATTCGTGAGCCAGTTCATAGGCGTCATCCAGGGTATGCACGCCACCCATCAAATCCTTGCTCAGCAGAATCCGGATAGATTGCATATTTTGCCAAATTTCCGCCGGTGCTGCCTCTTGCCTTACGTCTGAGGGTAGCGCACTGCGAATACTTTCCAATGTGCGGGCATGCCCGAGCTCATCCGCGTGCATGTCCAGCCAGAAATTTGCTACCCCCTGGATGGATGGAAATAATTTTGCAAAAGCCAGATAAATATCGGCTGCGCGCAGTTCAATTTTAATTGAAAACTCGAAGAGTTTCTCAATGGTTCCGGTATCGGTATCTGAAACGGGCATTATTGATCACCTGTTCTTTCCATGCATTTGCCGATTGCCTGTTGGTACGGCATCCCTGAGTCGGGGCAAAAGGCCTTTTAGGTTTGCTTCAATTCGTAAGTCGGCTGTCATAAATCAATTACCTGTTGGATGAAGTCGCCAGGAGAATACCGAAGCCGATAAATATCGATCCGCTGGTGCGGTTGACCGCCCTGACGCGGTTGGTTTGCATCAACCAGGCCTTGGCGCTGTGGGCCAGCAGGGCATAGCTCATCAGGAAAACAAATGAAAAAGACATCAGCGTGGCGATCAGCAGCGTGAATTGGGGTACCAGGGCCCGATCGACGCTGATGAACTGGGGGAAAAGAGCGGTTAAGAAGATGATGGCTTTGGGATTGCTGAGGGCCACCCCCAGCGCCTGCAGAAATATCTTGCCGGAAGAAGCGTCCGGCACCGGCGCCTGATGATTCATCTTCGTAAAATCGACTCCCTCCTGGAACAGCATGCGCAGCCCCAGGTATACCAGGTATGCCGCCCCGGCATATCTAATGTGGTTGAAGATCATTTCGGAAGTTTTGAGGATCGTCCCCAGGCCGGTAATCGCTATTATTCCCAGGCAGAGGAGACCGGCGATGTTGCCCAGGGCGGCAAACACGGCTTTACGCCACCCGTGCAGGGAGGCATTGGTCATGATGAAGAGAACCGCGGGTCCGGGGGTGGCGGTGGCGACCAGCACCAGGGTCAGGTACATCAACCAGGAATGAATTGTCATCGCAGCCCCTTCGGTTCGGATGTTCAACTAGCTATAGTCAGCCTTATATCAAATTCGCACCTTTGGTCCTATCCTAAATATTCCGCCTTGTATGGAACATGGCATGCAGCGGGTTGGACGGGTCGATCCACAACTTGCAGGTGCCGTCCGGTTGTATTCTTTCCTCCAAATACTGTTCCAACTTCGATTGCGAGTTGAAGGCCACCAGATGGGATGGCTCCGGGGTGACTTCGTAGGAACAGCCGTTGAAGTCAAATGTGCACAAGAGTCGGTACTCCCACCCAGTAACGCGATCACCACCCTGATAGCCTGACCGTTCCTGTATTTCGCCATCGACGCAGCGGGCAGTGACGCGCTGCCAGTCAAAGTGGCGTTTGAAAGCCGCGTAGAAGCGTCCCAGGAGAATTATCGCCAGTCCACAGACCGCTAGAAAGATGATCAGGTATATCTCCTCCGGCGACGGGTCCGAGTTGCCGCTGGATCTGAAAATCGGAAAAAAGACATGGCCGGCCGCACCTAGAAAAAGGGCCGCACCGCCAAAACCGGTTACCAAAGTGAGCGGCGTATTGTAGACGTATTCAGGTTTTCCGGGTACCTGCCAGGGAATCCACTGGATACGCCAGCCGGTATTACGCGCCCGGTCTTGGAGATCCCGCAACGTTTTCTGGAGAGCCATTTATCCGTAGTACCTCTCTATAGTTACGCATCTTCTGCAGCTGAGCATTTCCGGTGTTCAGTCACTGGTTTTCTGTAGGTTGAAGTGGCATGGTGCCCCTCGATCGATGCAACAGTTGGCCTTGAAACACAAGATTTGCAGTTTGTTGGTCTTGAATCGCCGTATGCAGCGTTTGGCGCAGGCCCTGGCCTGGATGCGGTATTTTTGAGGCAAAAACTCAACGGCGCGCCTTACCTTTTCCACCCCTAAGTTTGTTTTCAGAGGTTGGCTTGTTTCCGCACCGACCGGAAAGGCCATCAAGGCCAGCAACAGGGCTGCGACAGCGACCGAGCTCAGATCGGCATATTTCCGGCGGTCAGATACCACGTTGCACAACACCACGGCCGCCAAACCACTTGACACCATAATAGTAAAATTTACGCAACTTGAAATCGCCCAGCATTTTTAAAAACAGGCGGTCTATCTCGTCCTTTGTAACCGGCACGGTATCCAGGTATTGGTAGAGCGCATCGTGTACCAATGAGGCCCGGTAAGTATAGGGTTCCATGGTCCTGTGGTCGACATGCCCGTCCGGTGTGCCGATCACGAATAGATTTAAGACACTCCATTTGGGAGTGCAGCCGTCCCAGGCATAGCCATTTTTATTGGCTTTCACCGTCAGCCGGCCGCTCTTGCTGATTTCCAGCCATTCTGAAATGAAAGGGCTTTCCAGTATCCAGCCGGTCTCATAGACGTAGTCAGCATTAATCTTAAAGATGTAGGGAAAATTCCCCTTGCGCACGATCTCCCTGGGCTGCGGATACGGTTCCATGGCGCGGTCTCCTCCGGTCGTGGTTAGGGCATCGGTCTGGTTGGCTTTCATTGGCGATTGAGCAGGTATGCAGCTTTATTTACTTGCAGATGCTATCAAACAAATCAGCAGGTTGTATTTTGAATTGTCCTGCTTTTTAATGAACTTTTTAGTACTCAGACCGGATAAGTGGACATCCCGAATCACGTTATTCATGGCCTGCAGCACGGTGTTATTATTCATTAGCTCAACAATCTCAATATGTTGCTCGGGCGCCTGGTTGAACTTCATCGTGTGCTTGATTTCGGCCAGGCGGATGGCGCGCATATGGTCCGGCTGTTTCTCCAGCGCGTCCAGCCATGCAGATATGTCCCGGGATTCAACGGCGGCATCGATAAAGGCGATTATGTGCGCGTACGGATCTTTGGCAAATAGTTTCATCATGCGGTAAATCCACGGTCACGCATAGCGTCCCTATTGATAAAACGGGCCATGCCGGTTTTCATATGGCGAAACCCTTGTTTCCGGTAAAAACCCTCTTTTCCCGGAGACGCATAGAGTATGACGTTGCAATGGGTCAGGCGGGCCAAGATGACGTCCATGATGCGCCGTCCGATTCCCTGGCCCTGAAACTCGGGCAGCACGGCGCAGTCATAGACCGCCGCCTGGTAGGCGTCATCTGAAATTGCGCGGCCAAAACCGATCAGACGGTCCGCCCGGTATACGAACACGGCCGCGGTGCTGGCTTCAAAGGCCTTTTTATGCAAAGCCGGGTCGTAATAAGCCATCCCCACCTGTTTTAAAATCGCGGTGACGGTTGGCCAGTCTACGGCGGCGCAGTTCTCTCTGATTTCCAAGTCCATGGGGTCCTCTATCACGGTGCAGGTGATATTACTGTTTAAATTTGTCGATAATATAGGCCTTGAGGGACTCCAGGAGGCGACGACGCTCACCATCCAGATCGCCGGCGGCCGCCAGGGTCTTGATTTCAGCCAGGGCCCGGGCCGGCGTACGGCGTTCCTGGCCCCGGAAGTCGAGCATGCCGGGCTTGCCGGCTCGCGGGGCTACTTTCCGCATGTAGCGCTTCGCTTCCGTTCGCAGCGTTGCGGTACTTTTGCTTTCCGTAAAATTCCTGAAAAGCACCCGGCCGGCCAATTGGCGTAGCCCCCTGTCCCTGAAGCGCTTAATCAGTGGCTCCTTTTTGTCCACCGGGGCGGCATGGAAGGTCCGACAGGTGTCCTGGTCCGCGCTGGACCAGAAACCACTCTGGTAGAGGGCCGCATCCACGTCGAGATCCGGTATTTCCGGATACCGAAAATCAGCGTGGTATTGAATGATCTGTTTGAAGATATCCGGTTCGTTTTGGAGCCATTGGAGGTTCGCTTCCGTGATCGCTTTGCGTTCCGGACCGATCTTCTCCCAGTAGCGCTCGAGCGGCGGCAGGATCATACCCGGTTCGCCGGCTTTTTTGCGGACAACCCAGGTGTTGGCGTCGATGCTCTCCGGATCGGTCGCCGGCAGTTCAGGCAAGTCGAGGCGCAACCACAGGGTCTGGTTACGGTAGGCGTTGGAGCCGCCGATAAACAAAACCGGGGCCTGAAAATTCTGCTTGAAGCCCAGGGAACTGGCGGCCAGCAGTCCCATGGTATGACGGCCGGAAGCGGAATCGAAAGAAACCGGTAAGGCTTCCATGCGCTGGATATCGGTGTGTTTATCAAAATGCCCGGCCAGGTAATCCCATACCCTCGGGGCTGCATGCAGACGGCGGGCCAATTCAACGGTGGCGCGGACATCCACCTGCGCATCATGGGCCGGTCCTTCAGCCAGATGGTTCAGGGTATTGATTTGTTCCAGTTTAACCGACGGTTGGCCTTTTTGTTCGGGCCATTGCAGTACCTCGCGATTGTAAAGCCAGTATATGACCACCATGGCCAGGATATCCATGCGGTAACAGCCGTTGGCATACTGGTGCGTATAGGGCGGCAGCAGATTACGGTAGAAGGCAAAGCGTAGAAATTCGTCATCGAAGCCCAGGGAGTTGTAGCCGATGGTAATGGTCCCGGGTGTATTGAAGAGACGATGAATCGTGGCAATGGCCTCGAATTCACAGGGTCCGTCTGCCAGATCGGAGACGGGAATGCCGTGGGTCAGCATAGCGGCGGGGGAGGGAATCACATCCGGCCTAAGCCGGATTTTGAGGTTGTGTTCTTCAAGCTGGTTGAATTCGCGGTCGGTCCGGATGGCCGCAAACTGAATGACCTGGTCGAAGGTTCTGTTTAGACCCGTGGTTTCCAGGTCATAAAAAAGGTAGGTGTTCATTTATACCATGCGGTGGGACACCTTTATGACCATGGGAAAGGTAGCCTTGTTTTTGGCCCCGCCGGTGGTGATACCGTCGATGTTCTCGGCGACCGATAAGATGTTGCGCAGGGGATAGGAAAAGACCGTCTCGTCATCCTCTACATGCACACTTATGTAATCGTCGTTGACGCTGAGCAGTTTGACGGGTTTGATCACGGTGGGGACATCGTAGTTCATGCCCACCGATTCGCCGATGTAAGGCTTCAGGAGTTTTTTAATGGTGGCCTTCGGTTTCAGCAGATTGTTAAGTTTTTCCAATCGGAGTGCCTCCTCTTGCTCTTTCTCTTCCTGCTTGCGCCTCTCCTTATCGAGACGTTCCTGTTCGGCCTGACGTTTTTTCTCTTCCTCCAGCGCCTTCTGGGCAGCTATGCGCTCTTTTTCTTCCTGTTCCTCCTTGAGCCGCTCCTGTTCCTTTTCAAGTTCGGCCTGACGTTTGCGCTCTTCCTCGGCTCGTTTTTCGGCCTCCTGGCGCTCTTTTTCTTCCTGCTCCTTGCGCAGCTTTTCCTGGCGCTGGCGCTCCTCCTCCTCTTTACGCTTGCGTTCCGCTTCTCTTTCTTCAGCTTCGCGGCGCTCTTTTTCCTCCTGCTCCTTGCGCAGTTGTTCCTGACGCTCGCGTTCCTTGCGCAGTGCCTCCAGGCGTTCTTTTTCTTCCTGTTCCTTGCGGGCGGCCTCTTCGGCCTGCTTTTTCAAAAGCTCGGCCTTGAGTTCCTCACGGCGCTGTTTTTGGGCCAGCAGTTCCGCCAATTCGTCGGCTTTCTCCGGGTCTTCTTTGAGTTCCGCCTCGGCCATCTCATAGCTTTTTGAGAATACAATCCCACACTTGAGGCAGTCGTCGGTAATCGCCAGGTTCATGTGTTGGCACTTCGGGCAGGGGACTTGGTATTTGGCTTCCTCTGCGGCTTTTGCGGCAGCCTTTTCAGCCTCTTCTTTTTCCCGCTGGGCCTTTTCAACTTCACTGGAATAGATATCAAACGTGATGCCGCAGTTTTCACAATCCCGGGCATCTTCCGGATTGGCATGCCCGCATTTAGGGCATTCATGTGATGAGGCCATTTTAGCGCTCCTGCTTGAGGTTGGCAGTCTGAATGAAAAACAAGCAGCAAAAGGGACTAAGATTTCTATTTTTATAAAAAAATGAGCACTTTGTCAACTTTGCAATATCCGCTTGGCGATCGCATCCCCCATTTGGGCAGTGGTTGCCGCTTCTTCGCCGGAAGTGGCGATATCGCCGGTTTTTATCCCCGCGTCGAGAACTGCACTCACGGCGGCGTCGATCGCGGCAGCCGCGTCCACAAGCCCGAACGCGTATTTCAGCATCATTGCGGCCGACAGGATCTGGGCGATGGGGTTGGCAATTCCCTGGCCGGCAATATCCGGTGCGCTGCCGCCGGCCGGTTCAAACAGCCCGAAGCGGTCGGCGTTGAGGCTGGCGGAAGGCAGCAGTCCCATGGAACCGGTAAGCATGGCCGATTCGTCGGAAATAATGTCGCCGAACATGTTGCCGCAGAGCATGACGTCAAATTGATGGGGATCTTTCACCAGCTGCATGGTGGCGTTGTCCACGTACATGAGGTCGAGCTGAACGTCGGGATAAGCGGCGGCCACCTCCAGTACTACTTCGCGCCAGAGGACCATGGTTGTCAGAACATTGGCCTTATCGATGGAGGTTACTTTGCTGCGGCGCAGGAGCGCGGCCTCAAAAGCCATCTTGGCAATGCGGGTTATCTCCTCGCGGGTGTAGACCATTGTGTCGAAAGCCTTTTCATCCGGACCACTGCCATCGCGCCCCTTGGGCTGGCCGAAATAGATGCCGCCGGTGAGTTCGCGGACACACAGAATGTCGAAACCGGCACCTACGATTTCAGGTTTCAGGGGGCTGGCGGCTGCCAGGGAGGGGTAGATCCTGGCCGGCCGCAGGTTGCAGTAAAGACCAAAATGCTTGCGCAACGGCAGCAGGGCGCCCCGTTCAGGCTGCTGGTCCGGTGGCAATCTTTCCCATTTGGGACCGCCAACACTTCCAAACAATACGGAGTCGCTGGCTTCACAAATGGCCAGGGTCTCAGTCGGCAGAGCGGTTCCGTGGTTGTCGATGGCACAACCGCCCACATCGGCTGGCGAATATTCAAACGCGATCCCGAATTTTTGCTGGATTGCGTCGAGCACTTTTAGCGCTTCCTGCATCACTTCCGGGCCGATGCCGTCACCGGCCAGAACTGCTATCTTCTTCATCGTTTTTACCTTTCTTGAACTTTTGTTTAAGATCAGGAAACATAACCTCCCGATAATATTTCATTTGCTGACAGGCATATAGCAGCCGGCATAGATGGCGTCAAGGACAGAACAAAGGGGCCAGGATCAGAGGGTTCGAGGAGTCGAGGGTCCAAGGGTGCAAGTGTTCCGGCTGACGTCGGATGAAAACCGAATTCTAAAAGGGAGAATCGAGAACCAGGCATGCTATCGGCTACAAGGACCACCGCATATAGCTCGGCTGATTTCGCGCACTTGATCTTGCTCTTAATTCGGTTATCAGGAAGTGGTGTTACCCTTGACCCCTTGAACCCTGGCTCAGAGATTCTTCGCCAGGTACAGCTGGTTCCGATTCACCGTCAGGTGTAAATCGGGGTTGACATAGTCGTGGTGTCCCTGGCGAAAAGGAATATAGACCAGGATGTAGCTTAGTGGTTCCACCTGCATGGCGTCCAGTTTCGGCAGCAGGTCTCGTGGCGGCTTGATGAAGCCGGCAATGTTGATTTTGAGCGTTTCCAGGGCTTCGGAAACGGGCAGGGAAACCGGGTGCAGGGCGCCCTTGGGGAGTTTGGAAGACGCTTGTGGGCCGGGTTGCATCAGGGTCGTGTTTTTAACGAGGTTCAGGAAGGTGCGCGGTCGCACCTTGAACGCCGGTGACCAGAAGCGAAACGGCCGCTTTTCGAACTCCGGTAAAACCGCTTTCGGCAGGTTCGCGATGCGAATCAGATCGGCGTAGGAATCCAGCGCGATGCCGGCCACCCGGGCCTTGATCCGCCAGAAAGGCAGGTAGACCATATTTTCAAAATCTCCCGGCAGGTGGGCAAACCGGGTCTGCTTGAGTTTCCGGGTACCGGGGTACCAGACCGAGTTGCAATTTTTACAGGTCAGGGCCAGAGATTCGCGCACCCCTTCCAGGTCCCACCCGCAGCCCGGGCACAGAGTGGGTTCGAAATGAATCTTCCAGTTCGGGCGCCCACCGGCAAAGGCCTCGATATCGCCCGTGTCTCCGGCTGACGGCAGGGGCTGGTTGAGAACCGCATCATAGACCTGCTCCTCGACATAAAAGGGGGCAAAGATCAGGCTAACGGATTCACCGATGTGGGCCTGGGAAAATATGGGCCCGTTGAGTGCGGCACTGGATTTTTTAATAAACAGATCCATAACCTCGCTGTAGGGTATCAGGGGTTTGAGAAAGCGGCCCGGTGTTTCCGGAGTGACAAAATGCAGTTTCAACGCCTGGCTCCGCAACCCCAGCGACAAAGGAAAATGGGCGGATTGCAGGGCCTGCTGACTGGTATCCATGAACCTGTGCTCCAGCCCCCGTGAAAGGCTGGAAAAGATCATCCCCTTGAATCGCCAGTAGGGCACATAGATGAGTTGCTTGTCGTCCGGTGCCCGGTGCGGCAGCATGTAGCGGAAGAAAAGATGCGACATCAAGTAAGACTTGACCCGACAGAAAGGGCAGGTCAATAACCGATCGGTCTCTGCCAATTCGATCGGCGCCCCGCATTGCGGACATTGATGTTCAATAATATAATTGATCGTACTTGTTCCTTTGGGTGGTTCGGAGAATAGGTTTTAAAAATATACGAAAGTGGCTTCAAGGGGTCTCTATTGGTTCAAGGTCAAGGCGGAACGGAAAGTTTAACCGCAGGAATATGTGGAATATTTCGAGGATTGAACTTTCCGGTCCAACGCAGAGATTGAGCCTCTA
>Ga0126329_10000033_pt1 | contig 87774 bp, 80 predicted proteins | sample InaspJWI85metaG_FD_104915 | JGI IMG/M metagenome (GOLD analysis project Ga0126329, IMG submission 104915) | Marine gutless worms symbiont microbial communities from Oahu, Hawaii - Inanidrilus sp. 2 OAHU.JWI-85 metaG | ecosystem: Host-associated > Annelida > Digestive system > Unclassified...
CAGGCCATGGCCTGGGCGGGGGCCAGTTACCACGTGGCCCGGGGCTATGAACGGCACGGCTGGTTTGACTGGCTGACCGGTGGCTTCTGGTTCGGTATCGGGATGCTCAGCAAATACACAATGGTGATTTTTCTACCGTCGGCGTATCTGTATGGACTGCTGAGCGCCGCCCACCGACCCCGGCTGGCCCATTTGAAGCCCTACATCGGTGTGTTGTTCGGATGCCTGATGTTTACACCGGTCATTGTCTGGAATGCACAGAACAACTGGAATTCCGTACGCCATGTGGCCTATCTCGGCGGGGCCAATGAGGCTTTTAGCATCCACTGGAATTTTTTCGGGGATTTCTGGGGTTCCCAGGCGGCTTTGCTGACGCCTCTCATTTTCATCCTGTGTCTCATGGCGTGGTACGCCGTCGTGCGCAAACGCCCCGGTGCCGACATTTGGATCGCCCGTTACCTGTTCTTTACCTCGTTCGTCATGTTTGCCGGGTTTGCCCTCTTGAGTTTCCACAGCCGGGTGTATGGCAACTGGCCCATGGCCGGCTATATAACCGCCTGTGTGCTGGCCGCTGCTCTATACGGCCCCGGGAGTCAACCGGATATGGCCGGGCGCACCGCTTCACGGTTGTGGCCCTGGGCGATCGGCAGTGCTTATGTGATAACGGCCGCCATCCTGATTCAGGTCATTCGGCCGGTTCTGCCCCTCCCGGCCCACCTCGATCGCGCCGCTGATGAGATCCAGGGGTGGCCGAAGCTGGGCCGGCAGACAGCGCAGGTTGTAGCCGCGATGCCGGATCCGGCCAATACCTTCATTTTCGGCCTGAAGTACCAAACGGCCAGTGAACTGGCTTTTTATACATCCGGGAATCCCCGCACGGTCTCAATCAATCGCTGGGACCGGCCCAATGTCTATGACTACTGGTGGCAGGACGAAGATCTACTCGGCAAGGATGCCGTCGGGGTGACCCAGTATGGACAGAGCCACCTGAGCCAGCTCAACCAGGTGTTTGAAAAGGTAGACCCGCCGGTGCCGGTGTACATCTACCGCAAATCCCCATCAGGCAAGCCGATTGAGGGGGCCAAGCCTTTTAAAACATGGTATCTCTACCGGGCATACGGTTTCAAGGGCGGCCTGCGTTGGATACCACCTACGAGCGGAGATGTTCGAGCCGGTTAGGGGTTTACGCCAGACGATTTTGGGCGCAAGATCCGATTGATGGTCTTAGTGCAGGGATTTGATGCGAAAAAGTTCCTGAAACACGAACAAGGACTTGCGCAGGTTGTCGTACTGAATCCGGGAGTCTTCCATGTGGGTCCAGTCCACCGGGAATTGGGCCACCCGGTAGCCGTGGCGTTTAGCCAGCCACAGAATTTCCGGATCGAAAATCACGCTATCAAGCCGCTGCTGGGCAAACAGGTCTTGGGCCGCCCGCCGGGTGAAGATCTTGAAGCCGCACTGGGTATCCGGATAATTGAAACCGAGATAGGTATTCTGGATAAACGTATACAGCTTGGCCGACATTTCCCGGAAGAAGTTCTGGTGATGGACAACGTTCGATTCCGGTAATGCCCGGGAAGCAATAGCTGCGTCGAATCCACTTTTCAGCCGTTCCAGCCCCTGCTCAACAGCATCGATCGGCACAGAGTAGTCCGCATCCATAAACATGATGTAGTCCCCCACACCCCGGCACATGCCGTAGCGGACGGCATAGCCCTTACCCCGGTTGGGAAAATACTCCAGATAGCGGATGGCGGTGTTCTCATCCGAGGCATACCCCGCAACCACCCGGCCGGTGTTATCGGAACTGCCGTCACTGACCACAACAATTTCGGAGCGGTAGGCCTGTCGGGACAGATACGCCGTGGTGCGATCAAGGGTCATCACGATCCGATCTTCTTCGTTATAGGCCGGGATGATGATGCTCAAATACGTGTCGTTTTCCATTTGCATGAACCTGTGTTTCCCATTCAAAGCGCTGCCGGCCGGCATGGACAACCCTTATAATTCAACAATCCGGGCCAGGACAATACCGTGTTTTTGATACAGGACCTGATATTGGCGCACGTTTTTCAGTTTATTGATCTTGGTAATCACAATGTCGCCGCTTACCGGCTGCCCCTTGTGCACCAAACCCTGGCGGTAGACACTAAAAGAGTGGTAGCTCATCTGCCACATATTGACCTCGTAGTTTTGCGCTTTGGCGATCAACGCCGCTTCCTTGACAGGCTGCTGCATGATGCGGCCGGCGATGGGCAGGACCAGGACATGGGTGGCCGCCAGTACGACGGCCCCTATGAATGCGGTCCGCGCTGCCTGCGGGAGCGATTTATAGAACGGGAGGCCGAACAGAGCCAATAAAGCCAGCGCAAGGGCCAGTCGGTACCCCCACCCGAAATTATCAAGGGCGCCGGCCACCACCAGAGCTGCGAATTCATCCTTGATATACGGCTGAACCAGCACGGCAATCTGCGGTAGCAAGAAGAGCACCAGTAAAAATCCCAGCGGCCAAACCAGCTGATAGGTAATATTGCGGATATCTTCGGCTGCCTGCGCCATGAAAAGAAACAAGGGGATGTATCCATAGACTATATAGTGATGCAGCTTCGTACCGGCCAGGGAAAAAAAGATCAATACAAACCCGAACCAAATCGCCAGATACAGGTTAAGATCGTTGTGGACCAGTTTCCGCAGCCGTACGCAGGCTTTCAATAGAAAAGCGGTATGCGGCAGCATGCCCAGTAATATCACGGGCAAATAGTAGAAAATAGAACCCGAATGCCCTTCGAATGCGGTTTGGAAACGCGCTACATTGTGGGTAAAAAAGATTTCATCGATAAAGCCGGACCCATGCTGGTGATATAGGGCCGCATACCAGGGCAGGGCAATGACCAGCAGCACCCCCCAGCCAACCGGACTGAAGATTGCTCTAAACCAGATCCGCCAGCGGCCTTTGAGACCGAAGAAAATGCCGCTGGCAACCAGTGGTATCAAAATGGCAATGGGTCCTTTGGATAGAAACCCTATTGCCAAGAAGACAAACGTCAAATATATGGTGCTGCGGCGCTGCTGCTGGTAATAGTCAAAAATGCTGAACATGGACAGGGTGACAAACAGGTTTAAAAACGCATCCGCTAAAGCCGCTTTGGCTACAATGCTGGTTTGCAGCGAGGTCACCATGAAGAGCACGGCGTACCAGGCCACCTGTCCGTTATAGTGGCGACGGGCAAACCTGAACAGCATCAGCGCCCAGACCAGCGATGCCAGGGCGCAGGGCAGGCGCAGCGCGAACTCGTTCAGCCCGAAGAGGCTGATAGTAGCTGCCTGGGCCCAGTATACCATGGGCGGTTTGTGAAAGAAGGTCTCGCCATTGAGGCGGGGCGTAACGAAATCACCGCTCGCGATCATCTCCCGCGTGACCTCTGAGTAGGCACCTTCATCTTCATCGAACAAAGGCACGCTTCCCAGGCCGGCAAAAAGACTGAAGACCACAATGGCCGCCAGAAACAGGGTATATGGTTTTGATTCAAACGGTTTCGGCATTATCTGTAAAATAGACGCGGCCCCTTTTCAGCGAGTCGAGAATCGTCTGCTTTTGTAATTGCGGTGGTAGTTGAAACCGGTTACGCCTCGAGCCAGTCTCCCTCGTTATTTCCGATCTGCATCTGATAAAGCTTGCAGTATTCACCGCTGCAGGCCATCAATTCATCGTGGGTGCCCTCCTCCACAATCCGGCCGTTCACAACAACGATAATACGATGGGCATACCCGATGGTGGACAGCCGGTGGGCGATGACAAAGGTCGTTCGCCCCTTCATCAGGTTTTCCAGGGCCTTTTGGACCAGCGCTTCCGCTTCAGTATCCAGCGAAGATGTGGCTTCGTCCAGAATGAGAATGGGCGCATTTTTGAGCAGTGCCCGGGCAATGCACAGGCGCTGTTTTTCACCCCCGGAGAGCCGTCCGCCGAGTTCGCCGATGACCGTATCATACCCCTGGGGGAAAGATTCGATGAAATTATGGGCATAAGCAGCCTTGGCCGCCTTGACAATGTCTTCTTCCGACGCGGCGGTGTTGCCGTAAGCGATATTGTTGCGAATGGTGTCGTTGAAGAGAATGGGTTCCTGGGTCACGATGGCGATCTCGCGCCGTAAATCCTTGACCGCAAAATCCCGGATATCGATCCCGTCGATCATGACGCAGCCTTCCAGGACGTCGAAATAGCGGGGGATGAGGCTTACCAAAGAAGACTTGCCGCCGCCGCTCATCCCTACCAGGGCCAGAATTTCACCTTTCTGGACTTCCAGATTCACATCCTTGAGGACCAGGTCGCGATCATATCCGAAATTGACCTTATCAAACTGGACGGTATGGGGACCGCTTTCAATTGGCCGGGGATTGTCCGGGTCCTGAATGTTTGACTCGGCTTCGATAATTTCAAAAACGCGATCCACCGCCGCCATGCCTACCTGCAAGGCATTGTTCAGTCCGCTCAGCTTTTTGATGGGTTCATACAGCAGCATGACGCAGGCCAGGAAACTCATGAACATGCCGGGTGTCGATTCGCCCGTGATGACCCGGGACCCGCCGTACCAGATGATGAACGCAATCCCGATACCGCCGAGAAATTCCATGATCGGCGAACCCAGGGCACGGACGATGACGCCCTTGATTTCAAGCTTGAATAGGTCGCGGGTCCTGTTTTTGAAACGTTTTTTTTCGTGTGGCTCCATCCCGAAGGCTTTGACGACTTTTATACCGGCGAAGGCTTCATGGAGAAACGAAGACAATTCAGCCATCGCCTCCTGACACCCGGTGCTGACGCGCCGAACCCGTCGACCGAGAGATATGACGGGATAAAAGGCCACTGGCAGAACGAAAAAAGCAATAATGGCCATTTTCCAATCCCGGTAAAAAATGACAGCGGTTAAGCCCACAATCGTAAAAAAGTCCCGGAAAGCCGCTGTCACGGCCGTGGACACCATGGCTTTTACGATGGCCACGTCATTGGTAATGCGGGACATGAGCCGTCCGGTGCGCTCTCTTTGAAAAAACGCCATGGGCAGATCCATTATTTTATCGAACAGTTGATCCCGCATGCGCCGAATGATGCTCTCACCGACATAATTCATGAAGTAGTCATGACCGTACAAGCCGACACCTTTGAGAGCGAACACCGCCAGAACCAGCAGGGGCAGTAAATACAGCTTTTCAATGTCCTTATCGACAAAGATACGATCGATTACCGGTTCGATAAGATAACCCATGGCGGCCATACTGACTGCGATGGCTAAAGAGCAGAGCATGGCCAGGTACAGCCTGAACCGGTTTTCCATAATCATCCGGTAGACTTGGCGATGCCGTTCTTTTAGTTCGAATTTGAAAAGGCGCATATTTTCAACTGTCCCTTTTTGATATCAATTGCAGGGCGATGTCGGCCACGCGGCCCGAAGCACCCGATCCGCCAAGCTTTTTGCGAATCCCACGCAGCTTGGCGCGCATTCGCTCTAGCTCCGCGGGATGGGTAATTAGCCTGTCCACTTCGGCGGCAATATTCGCTGCGGTGGCATCACCCTGTACCAGTTCGGTGACCACCGGTTCGTCACTGATCAGGTTAACCAGCCCGATATAGTTTACTTTTACCAACAACCGCGCCAATAGATAACTCAGTGCCGAGACCTTGTAGATGATCACCATGGGCACCCCGGCAATCGCCGCTTCCAGAGTCACCGTGCCGGAGGCGGCCACCACAAGATCGCATTCTGCAAAAATTTCGCTTACCGGCCCGGGGTGAAAATCAAAGGGCGCCTGCGGGTTCTGCCTGGCAATGATCTCCTGATAGGCAGCGTCCGCGACTGTAGGTGCTTTCGAAATAACAAACCGCACCGGGCGGTCGCTCCGAGCCAGGTCTTCGGCAGCTTTGAGCATAACCGGCAGCATGCTTTCGACCTCCCGATCACGCGACCCCGGCAGCAATCCGATGCGAACCACTTCCGGAGGATCCAAAGATCGCGAAGCCGGGGCCGGCGGCAGGGCCGCATCGAGCAGGGGATGGCCCACAAAGGTAACCGGAACATGATGGGCGCGGTAAAACTGTTCCTCGAAAGGCAAAATAACGGCAACATGGTCCACAAGCGCGCCGATTTTCCGAACCCGACTGGTACGCCAGGCCCATATTTGCGGACTGATATAGTAAAGTATGGGAATATTTTCTTTTTTGGCGGCCGCGGCCACATGCAGATTAAAATCGGGAAAATCTATCAGGATCAGCAGATCGGGTTTCGGGTGGTGCAAGGCGTCTTTAGCCGTTCGCATCCCCTGCCGCAGGTTGGCCAGTTTGAAGACCACCTCGGTGATGCCGACCACGGCAAGGCTGGCAGCGTCCACCAGAATCCGGACACCGGCGGCCTTCAGGGACTCACCCCCAATCCCGAACAGGAAAAGATCCGCATTTTTTTGGCGCAGGGCCTTAGCCAATCTGGCACCATGCAGATCGCCGGAAGCCTCCCCGGCTATGATCATGATCTTTTTCAGGTTGGTAGCCCCGCCGCTAGGATCCCAGTTGAAATTGTCCACTGGTTTTGCTGATCTGGTTCATTATATTCAGCGCAATGTCCAGTGCGTCCCGCCCCATCTTGCCCGTCACTTCCGGGGTTGATCGCTGGCTGACGGATTGCACGAAAGCCCGGATTTCGTCATCCAGGGCATCTCCGCTGTCAAAGGATAGCTGTCGGATATCGGTTCCGGGCACCAGGTCGTTGTTGCCCTCCTCGGTCTGCCGCACCAGGGTGATGTTATGATTGGCAAAATCCACCGACATGTAGGCATCACGCTGAAATATGCGGATTTTACGTTCATTCCGGGTTGAAATGCGGCTGGCGGTGACATTGGCCACGCACCCATTGGTGAACTCAAGCCGGGCGTTGGCAATATCCACCTCCGCGGATATGACTGGAATACCCGCAGCATGAATCGACTTGACCTTTGAATTGACAAAATTAAGAATGATATCAATATCGTGAATCATAAGATCCAGAACGACGCTCACATCGGTACACCGTGGTTTATAGATACTCAACCGATGGGACTCAATGAACATGGGCTGTTTGATGATATCGCGCAGGGCCACAACGGCCGGGTTGAAACGTTCCAGGTGCCCCACCTGAATGATCAGGTCGCGCTGCGCCGCGATATCGATCAACTGGTCCGCCTCCTGGAGGTCGGTGGTCATGGGCTTTTCAATCAGAACGTCGACATTATTCTCCAGAAATGTTCGACTTACCTCGAAATGGGCCGGTGTATGGACCACCACACTGACGGCATCGACCTTTCCCAATAGATCGCGGTAATCGATATAGGCCGCAGTACCGACATTGGCCGCTACGGCCTCAGCACGCACCTTATCTGTGTCCACCACGCCTACCAGTTCGACATTATCCATGGCCGCATATTTTTCGGCATGAAACTTACCGAGATAACCGACCCCGATAACAGCCGCCCTTATCTTTTTATCCATGTTCCTTCCCATATTGATCATTATTAGAAGCTTTCGCCCTGAAGCGTTAGATTTTGGTTCTGAGCACTTGTCCAGCGTAGCCATCGGCGAAGCTGGAAGGCGCAGTATTTATGAAACCGCAGGCATAGTGGTTATTATGTCGAGGATTTCATAAGTGCGAAAACGCCGCTCAGGGCCAAAAGATGCCGATTCAGGACGAAAACTAACAGGGTTTTACGCCTTCCGCCCCCGGATGCAGTTCGGCATACACAGCCTGCATAATGATGTGCACGATGATCATGTGTACATCCTCGACCTTTTGCATGTCATCTATCCGGGCTACGAACGGAATCTCGACCAGGTCGGCCAACTTACCGCCGGCGTAACCCGAAATCCCGGCGGTTTTACCTCCGTTGGCCCCTGCATAGCGGATGGTCTGGAGTACATTTTCGGAATTGCCGCTACCTGATATCCCGATGACCAGATCGCCCGCTTTGAAAAAATTCTTTAACTGTTCAACGAAAACGGCTTCATAGGACATATCGTTGGCATAGGCCAACAGGCTGGGCAGGTTGTCGTTCAAACACATGACCTTGAATTTCTTCTCCAAATCCAGACAGCAGCCCTTGTTGAGGTCGCAAACGAAATGGGAAGCAGTTGAACCGCTGCCGCCGTTGCCCATGATAAAAATCGTCTTTTCATTTTCATAGGCTGCCAGCAGCGCCTGCACCAGCTGGGAGAATCGATCCGTATCGAATTCATCCAGGACCGATTTGAGTTCCTGCAGGTAGTCAGTCGCAAATTTACCAAAATCCATCATCCGTCTCCTTTTAATCACGGGGCCATATTTCGAGCGCCTGCTCGTACGCGGCCACAGTGCCGATATCGATCAGGGTTTCCTTGATTTCATACCCGCCCATCCGGCCCGCCAGCTCGGGCAGAACATGAAAACCTATATCCAGGGTGCCTGCGCCGCTGGTCTGCCGAATTGCCCGGCAGGTCTCTAAAACGTTGTATGTTGCCACATAAATACCGGCATTGGCAAGATTGCTTTCCGGTTTTTTCGGTTTTTCCTTGAACCGGATAACCGTTTGGGCTGCATCTACCGTGGCAATGCCACAAGCTTCCGGTGTGGCGGTCCGGAACAGACCCATGGTCAACACATGGCCACCCGCCTTTTGCGTGCCATGAAAATCTATCATGGCGGACAGGTTCATATCCGTGAGATTGTCGGCATAGGCGACCAGGAAATCTTCTCCAGGATCTATAAAATCCGCGTTGGCCAGCAGAGTCCCAGCGCTGCCCAGCAGATCCGGTTCATATACAGTCCGAATGTCCAGCGCCTGTTCAGCACGCAAGCGCGCAACGGCCTTATCAATCTGGTCCGCAAGATGATGGGTATTGATCAGCACCTTGTCAACGCCGTGCCTTTTGAGGAGTTCGATCCAGATTTCAAGCAGCGGTTTACCGTGAATCGGCATGAGGCATTTGGGGTGCTGGTCGGTATATGGCCGCAGGCGGGTCCCCTTCCCGGCGGCCAGCAGAAAGGCTTTCATGCGGGAGTCGTCCCGGTTTGTCTGATCACATTCAACGATTGCATGTGCTGCTGAGTGAAGGCCAGGATGTCTTCCATGTCCTGCTGCCGGTTGAGATAGGACCAGTAAGCCTCAATGCTGGTTTGCACACTGCGGGCGGCTTGCCAGCCGAGAGACTGAAGGCGGGTTGTGTCTGAAAAGATATGCCGGGTATCGCCAAAGCGGTAATATCCGGACATAACCGGCTCGATCTGCTTGCCGGTGATGGCCTGCATGGCCTCGTAAAAATCCTGCACAGTCCAGACCTGACAGCCGCCCACGTTTAATTCTTGGTAATCGGCATCCGGGTGTTCCAGGACCAGGAGGTTGGCTGCCACCACGTCGTCTATGTTAATGAAATCTCTGACCTGGCGGCCATCCTCGAAGATAGTGGGCGCCTTGCCAAAATAGAGGGCCAGGGCGAAAATGCGCATGGCCCCGGAATAGGCATTATAAAAGGACTGCCGGGGCCCCTGAACAATCGAATAACGCATGACTACGGAGGGTATACCATAGCGTCTGCCCAGCTGCAGGGTGATCTGCTCCTGGCTGTGCTTGGACAGCGCGTATTGATTGCAAGGCTGAATGACGGTCTCGTCTGACGGCAGCCATTGGAGGTCTTGCCGGCAGGCGGGGCAGGCATGTTCCCATTTTCCGGCGGCCAGTTGGATTTCAGTGCGAATCTGCGGATACACAGGTGCATCGGCATCCGGATCGCATTCCGGACAGTGGTAGCGCCCTTCCCCCATCACCGCCTGACTGGCGGCCACGATGACCTTGCGCATGTCACGATACTGACCGGTTTCGACCAGCACTTCGTAAAGCAGGGCGGTGGAAACCGCGTTGGTATGAAAAAAACTTGAAAAATCAGTTAAATAGTCTTGGTAGGCGGCCAGATGATAAACTGCATCCATGCCGACCAGAGCCTTTTTCCAGTCGGATTTTCGGCGTACGTCACCCCGAATGAACTCGGCCGCCGGATTGAGGTAATCCGGTTTTCCCTTGGGGTGAACCGTAGTCTGGAGATTGTCCAGCACACGCACCTGATGGCCTTGATTTATCAGGGCATCTGCAGTGTGGGATCCGATGAACCCGGCCCCGCCGGTTATCAGTATTTTCAAGTCAGACTCCGCTAATTATTTGCTGGTATAGGAACGGTCATCGAAAATGACCTTGCTGCCGCTTTCGGCAAGCATGAATGGCAATTCCCGATAGGCCTGCATGGCGGCGAATACATCGTTTTGCTTCTCGCGCGGTACGATCAACAGCAGAAAACCGCCGCCGCCGGCGCCGGCCACCTTGCCGGCCAGGGCACCGGCGGATATGGCCCGGTCATGCATTTCGTCGATTTCACTGTTGGAAATCCCGGCAGCCATATTCTGCTTTAATTGCCAGTTTTGGGCTAAAAGCTCACCACAGGCGGTGATATCCTGTTGCTGCATCGCCTCGGTAAATGGATCCACCAGGCTGACCATTTGCTGCATGGTATCCAAACGATCCGTGCTCTGCAGATTGGATTTCTGTTTGGACAGGATTTTGTCCGCACTGCGGGTAATGCCCGTATAATACAGCAGCAGGGAGGCGGCAAACTTCCGGTTGGCTTTACTTTCCATCACCACCGGCAGCCGCTCAGTGACATCGCCCTGTTTAAAAACAAAGTGATTCACCCCGCCGTAGGCCGCCGCATACTGGTCCTGGCGCCCAATAGGTTTGCCCAGAATGTCGATTTCTATCCGGCAGGCATCTTGAGCCAATTGTTCGGCTGTGACAAGCGCATTGCGATAGGCGTACAGGGCATGCAGCAAGGCGACCGTTATCGAGCTGGAACTCCCCAGGCCCGATCCTGAGGACGGTATATCAGCCAACGTCGTGATCTCTATCCCCTTTTCAACGCCGGTCAGCCGCATGGCTTCGCGCACCAGGTCATGTTGAATGTCAGCGACCTTGGCCACGCACTCCTTGCGGGAATAGTTAATATAGATCATGTCGTCAAAGCGAGCTTTTACGATGGCATAGACAAACTTGTCGATGGCGGTGCAGACCACTTTGCCATCGGCCTGGTTGTAAAAAGCCGGCATGTCCGAACCACCGCCCACAAAACTGATTCTCAAGGGGGTCTTGACGATGATCATAATACGACCTCGCTTCTGGAACCGATCTCAAAAAGGGCTTCATAGCCGGCGTTTTGTCCAGCGCAGTCTGGCGAGCGAAGACTGTGTCTTGAACCAAAATCCGTTTTTTGAGATAGATTCCACTCTGTTTTATTGGTCTTTAGCCGCCCGGGCCACGATGCTGATCCCCTGCTTGTCCGCAGTCGCTATCATATTGTCGCGGTCAAACACAACGGCCTTGCCGGCCTCGACCACAAGTACGTTGACGCCGGCGGCGGCCATCACTTCAATAGTCCGCACGCCGATGGCCGGGACGTCAAACCTGAAATCCTGGTTTGGCTTACACACTTTGACAACTACGGCATCGCCGCCGGCCAGTGCTCCGCCCCGCTTTATAGTTGCATCCGTCCCGTCAATCGCTTCCACGGCCATTATCGATCCGCCGGCCACCACCACACATTGACCGATATCGAGACGTCCGATGGCTTTGGCCAGTTCCCAGCCTACACGTATGTCTTCATTTTCCGAACGGGTAGGTTTTCGTCTTGTCCAGCACCCTTCCCTGGCAAGCAGATCAGGCAGCAGGAAAGTGGACGCCTTGATCTGAATGCCTTCTTTTTCCAGGGCAGCTGCGAAAGCACGCAATACGCGATCGTCATGGGTATTTTTGATGCCGGCCAAGATCCCGATGGCTTTCAGGTCGGGCCGCACATCTTTGAAGATGCGGATTTTTTTGATGGCCCCGGCCATAACCGCCTGTTGGACACCATGGCCGGAGAAAAACTTGATGATTTTCTTCAATTGGCCGAGGCGGACCCATTTGATCTCGTCCACGTATTCATCAAGGCTCGTCTCAGTCTCGTTGATATGGGCCACGGCATATACAGCATAGCCGTTTTCACGGGCGGCCCGGGCAAAAACAAAAGGAAACTGGCCACTTCCGGCAATAAGGCCGATGCGTCTATCCATTTAGCGACCTTTCAAAGTAAGTCAGCATCGCAAACGTCCTATGGCCTGTCCGTTTTATTACCGGTGGTCACTAAATCCGGGTCAACGCGTCAAGCCCCGGCTGGAGCTTTGCAGGAATTCGATAAATGCCAGGACTTCAGGGACGGGTTCGACTTCGGCCTGCACGCGCTCGATGGCTTCATTCAGGGTCAAACCGATCCTGAAAACGATGCGGTAGGCCTTTTTTAATAAGGACAGGGTATGTTTTGAAAAACCGTGGCGTTTGAGTCCGACGCTATTCAGACCGTGGAGTTTGGCCCGGTCGCCGGCGGCTATGACAAAGGGTGGAATATCTTTGACAACGGCCGATTTTCCGCCGATAAAAGCATAATCGCCCACCCGGACAAATTGGTGAATGGCCACCAGTCCCCCCACCGTCGCATAATCTCCAATGGTGATGTGCCCGGCCAGGGTAGTGTTATTGGAAAGGGTCACCACCGTACCCGTACGGCAGTCATGGGCCACATGCGTGTAGGCCATGAGAAAATTGTTTTCTCCGATCTCTGTCACCCCGCCACCAAAACCGGTTCCCCGGTGAATGGTCACAAATTCCCTTAAAATGCTGTTTTTCCCTATCTTCACGTAGGTTTTTTCACCTTTGAACTTCACTGACTGGGGGGGGGGGCCTATGGCCGCATACTGGTAGACTTGGCAGTTTTGCCCGAGGGTTACATAAGGGTCGATCACCACATGCGGACCGATCGTGGTGCCGTCTCCGATGAACACCTCCGGACCGATGATGGTAAACGCACCGATACTCACGTTCGCACCGATTTCGGCTTTGGGATCAACTATTGCAGTGGAATGAATCATTCTTTACCTCCCAGCGCGGCCATGAATTCGCCCTGCGCCACCAAAATATCTTCGACTGTGGCCCTACCGGCCATTTTAACGGCCTTGGAACGCATCTTGAGAACCTCTAGGTCAAATATCAACTGGTCGCCCGGCTGCACTGGTTTGCGAAAGCGGACCTTGTCGATACTCATGAAATAGATTAATCCGCCCAATGCCTTCAGGTCGACTGTTTCAGCTATCAAGACACCGCCGACTTGGGCCATGGCCTCCACGATGAGAACCCCCGGCATGATCGGCATTTCCGGGAAATGCCCCTGGAAAAAGGGTTCGTTGATGGTTACGTTTTTCAGGCCGGTAATCCGCTCCCCCGGCACGATATCCAGGATGCGATCGACCAGTAGAAACGGATATCGATGTGGCAAGCACTGCATTATCTTGTGAATATCAATTGGATTATCCATGTTTCCCTCTGGGTGTTACAACCCATTATTATCCAAGAGCATAGCCCGAACATTATAGATCGGATGGTTTACCCCGTTTGTCTTCCAATGATTTTAGGCGCTTTTCAAACCGCTCGAACTTTTTCACCAGGGCCGGCAGACCGGGCAGGATTCTCTGCAGCCGCAGCCATATCTTGTGCGGCATGGCATAAGTACCGGAAACAACGGCCCCCGCGTCTACAGATTTCACCAAGCCGGCCTGGGGCCCGACTATCGCATTGTCGCCGATCGTCAGGTGCTGGGCCACACCCGCCTGACCGGCCAAGGTGGCATGCCTACCGATGGTTACACTGCCGGCAATGCCCACCTGGGCAACCACGAGGGTATTTTCCCCAATGTGAACGTTATGGGCAATGTGTACCAGGTTGTCGGTTTTAACCCCGCGGCAAATATGCGTTTTACCGAAAGTGCCGCGGTCGATAGCGTTGTTGGCCCCAATTTCGACATCATCATCAATCTGGACAATGCCGGTATGCTGGATTTTGAAATATGTGTCTCCGTCAGGTACGAACCCGAACCCGTCACTGCCGATCACAGTCCCGGCGTTGATCTTGACTCGGCGGCCGATACGGCAGCGGTCCATGATGGTCACATTGGGACCGATACATGTGTCGTCACCAATCGTAACGTCATCCCCGATGAAAACTCCCGGCCGGAGGCAGACTCGATCCCCCAGGTGCACACGCCGGCCCACGGTAACAAAGTCACCAATGGAAACCGCCTGGCCTTGCCCCATATCCGCAGAACAGGCTGCCCGGGGACTGATGCCGGGTGGGTTATCCTTATCTGGGCAAAATACGGCCAGAAGTTTGGCAAATCCAAGCCTTGGGTTGGCTGTGCTTATAATCGGGCAGGGGGCCGGTCCGTTGAAATGGTCCGGTACGATCACCGCACCGGCCCGGCTTTCATCAATTCTTTTTAAGAACCGGGCATTCTCGATAAAGGTGACATCATCGGCTGTCGCGCCTTCAAATACCGCGACTCCGTGAATTTGGACCTGGCCGTCGCCGAAGACCCTGCCGCCGACGATGGCCGCTATTTCAGTAACCGTCAGCTGCATCTTTATTGCTGCTTGTCCGAACTCTTTTTCTGCTTGGTCCACTGCAGGTTGTATTGCTTGATCACTTTGTCGGTTATATCGATGGTAGACGGCATGTAGATGACACCGGCCTCTTTGCGCTCGAGGATGAGCAGAAAACCCTCCTGCTGGCCCAGATCCTTCACCAGTTTATCAACATCGTTGCGGATCTGCCCCACCAGCCTGAATTGTAGTTCGCGTGCCACGCCGGTGTAACGTTGCTGCAATTGTTTAAAATCATTTATCTTGATGCGCATTTCCCGTTCTTTGGCGTCTTTCATTTCCTTGTTCATCACCAGGGCTTCCCGCTCGAACTGCTTTTGGCCTTCCTCTATTGCGGCGCCTTTACTCTTCAGGTCCGCCTCCATCTCTTTGGCCTGCTTGTTCAACTTTTCCTGGGCTGCCTTCCCGGCATCCGACAGATCGATAATGCGTTGAAAATCAACCGTCCCTATTTTGGCTACGTCTGCTGCCCAGACAGGCCCGCAAAGACCTATGAAAATGAAAACAGTGACCGCTAGTCTGGTAAGTATAGTTATCATGCCGCCTCCCAAGTGTAGTATGTGTATACTTACGATTTTGTCGCTGTCAGTTTGCCAGGATCCGCCGTTTACGCAATCCAGTGCATTTTAAAATGCGGCGCCCATGGTAAACTCCCATCTGCCGCCCTTAGGTTCGCCTGGTTTGGGATCTAAGATATAAGCATTTTCCAAGCGGATGGGGCCCATGGGTGAATACCACCTGACGCCATATCCAGCACTCATGCGCAGCTTGCCAACGTCAATTGTTTCGTCCTTTGCATATACATCACCGGCATCGAAAAAAACAAGGCCTATCACACCAGCTTCTTCCACCAAGGGAAATCGGATCTCCGAATTGAACTGCACGTATTTATCGCCACCCACATATGCAATTTCCCCATCCGAATTGATCTCAACAGGCGCAAGGTCCTGCCAACGAAATCCCCGCATTGAATTCATGCCGCCTAAAAAAAACTTCTCATAATCCGGTAAAAGCAAACCCAAATTTTGGGATACGTAGCCCCCCTTGCCGTGTAAGAAACCAACAAATTTCCAGATTAAGGGAAAATACCAACCGGTTTCAGCAACAAACTTGGTAAATCCTATGGTCCCCCCCAGACCGGCATATTCAGCCAGAATTGAGTGTTTCCCCCCCCTGGTTGTGTTAAAGCGTTTATTTCTTGAGTCGTATACCAAACTGTGGCTCAAACTACTTGTAACGTTGGTACCTGAAATTTCTTTAATAGAATCAGGTGCAAATGTTTCTACGTTTTTAACATCGGAAGAGTCAAACTTATAATTGAAGTATGCTCTGGTAAAATCCCATACCGGATAGCCTATCCCAGCACCAATGCCGAGACTTGATTGTTCATAAGAATCAAAGTCTGTATCCCAGTTATACAAGTTGATTGTACCTGAAAGCGGAATATCGAAAAGCCAGGGTTCCGTGAAACTAACGTTGTACTTCTGGGTGCGCCCACCGAGTGAGGCCTCCAGTTTTAGCGTCTGGGCTTTACCAAACAAATTTCTTTGGGCAACAGAAATCGTAAAATAAAACTGTTCTACACTGCTGTACCCACCGCCTAAAGAAAAAGTACCGGTGTCCTTTTCCTTTACATTGAGTTTTAAAATCATCTGGTCATCAGAACTCCCCTTGGGGGTGTCAACTTGAATATCTTCAAAAAAATCAAGGTAATATAAATTTCGGACCCCCCGTTTCATCCTTTTTCCGCTATATAATTCTTTCTCGTAAACTTTCAGCTCACGGCGAATGACTTTGTCTCGTGTCTTTGTGTTACCGCTTATGATGATCTTCTCATAATAAACCAGTGGCCCTTTCTTGATGTCATAAGTGACATCCACAAGCAGTTCCTCGGTCCGGCGCTCCACTTTGGGAATAACCTCGGCATAGGCGTAGCCTTCATCGGCGTAGATATCCGTGATGACCAGAACATCTTGCCGAATCACCGATTTATTGAAAAACTCTTGGCCGTAAAGTTGGATATTGGCCTTCAGCTGGTTTTCGGGAAGCACGAATTCGCCGATCAAATTGACTTTGCCGACCTTGTAGCGCGGGCCTTCCTCAATCTTAAAGGTGACGTCTATGCCTTCCTCGGTAAAATCCACCTCGGGTTCTCCAACCCGTGCATTGATGTACCCGTTGTTATGGTAAAACGAAGTGAGCAGGGCGACATCCTGTTTCAGCTTTTCACGGTCCAGGTCGCCATCTTCAGTGATAAAGGACAGAAACCAGGCTTCCGATGTTTCCACCAGTTTTTTCAGTCTTTTATCCGGGTAAATCTCATTTCCTTGGAAGCGGATATTCTCGATACGCGACCGTTTGCCTTCCTCGATCTTGAATTCGAGGTCAGCCTGATTGTTCTTCAGTTCCGTGGTCTTATAGGTCACCTGAACATGGTGATAATTTTTTTCCCGATACATGTCCTCGACTATGGCAATGTTACTTTGTATCTTGAAAATGTTCAGAATCGAGCCGGTTCGCAAGGTAAGGTTTTCTTTGAGCTTTTTATCTTTAATTTTTTTGTTGCCACGGAAGGTAATATTCCGGATGGTGGGCTTCTCCCGGACCTGGAAGACGACCGCTTTACCTCCGGGGACGCTGCGGGCTTCAACCCGAACATCATCGAAATAGCCCATGGCATAGACTTTCTTTAGATCCCGGGTCAATGGCTGGGCTTTGAAGACGTCGCCCTCTCTGGTTTTAATGACGCGCTTGACGGCGTCGGCTTCGATCCGGTTGTTGCCCTCGACCAGGATAGCGGCGATGGTTTGACGGTTGAGCACTGCCATGCCGATGTTGCGCGAGAGGGTTTTGAGCCGGGCAACCAGGGTTCCGAGATTGCGACCCTCTACAAAAAACGGCTTGGGCGTCCCGGTACCGAACGTATTTACAACCCGGGCGTCCAGGGAGTACATATCTCCAAAAGTGGTCAGGCTGCCCCAGATGATCCGGTCGGCGCCGGCCTCGATACCGATGGCCCTTATGCGTGCCAGGTCCTCACCGATACTGCCGCGGCTTTTCCACTCGCCCTTATACTCGATAACCGTTACGCCCTCCTGTCGCAGTTGCTGTTGCAGGGCATCGGTGACTTCAGTGGAAAACGCCTGGCGGGATGAAGGTGCATGGACCTCAAAAGGCAGGACGACCACTCGGATGGAGTCGGAACCGGAAGCAACCCAAGGGCCGCCGAAGAGAAGAAGAACCAGCAATGTGACCAGTGACTTGAACCTGTAAACCACCTCAGTGTATTCCTTCCAGCTTTCCGTTTTTAATTGTTATGCACCTGGACATACAGGTTGCCAGTTCCATGTTGTGGGTTACGATTAAAACGGTCATGGAAAGTTCCTGGTTCAATTCCATCAGCAGGGTATGCACGCGTTCGCTATTCTCCTGGTCAAGGTTGCCGGTGGGCTCGTCCGCCAGCAGCAGGGGTGGGTTGAGTATCAGGGCCCGAGCCAAAGCCACCCGCTGCTGCTCACCCCCGGACAATTTGCTGACCGGGTGGCGCAATCGATCCTGCAATCCCACCCGCACCAGAATGGCCTCTGCGGCCGCGGTGGCCTCAGGCCGGGTGCGCCCGCCGATCAGAGCCGGCAGCATGGTGTTTTCAAGCGCGTTGAACTCCGGCAGCAAATGGTGAAATTGAAATACAAAACCGATCGATCGGTTACGGAATCCCGCCAGTTGGTGTCGGTCCATGCCGAAGATATCCTGCCCCTGGAAGAAAATCTGGCCCCGGTCGGGCCTGTCCAGGGTCCCGAGAATGTGGAGAAATGTGGATTTCCCGACACCGGAAGCACCGACCACGGCCACTCTCTCCGCCGGTTGGATATCCAGATCGGCTCCGGTAAAGATGTCGATACTCTCACCACCGCCATTGGTGTAGCTTTTATGGAGGTCGCAAATCCGGATCAGCGGTTCACCGGCTTCGTCGGTTTGTTCAGGCTGCCTGTTATCCATAACGAATTGCCTCAACCGGATCTAACCGGGATGCCTGCCGGGCGGGATACAGGGTTGCAAAAAAACAGATAACCAGGGCCGAAACCGCAATTGCCGCGACATCCACCACCTTCAAGACTACCGGAAGCGTGGTAATGTAATAAACATCTCCCGGCAGTTCGATAAACTTATAATGTGACAAGAGCATGCAGAGGATAATGCCGCCACAGACCCCCAGAATCGTACCGACCACGCCTATGGCCATGCCTTTGTAAATAAAAATTCGATAGATGCTTCGATCTGTGGCGCCCATAGCTTTTAATATTGCGATATCTTTTGTTTTTTCCATCACCATCATGATCAGGGAGCTGGCGATATTAAAGGCGGCCACGAGTATGATCAACGCCAGAATAATGAACATTGCGGTTTTTTCGAGCTTCAGGGCCGAAAAAAGGTTGCGGTTCATGTTCATCCAGTCTCTGATCCAGTAGGGAAATCCCAAGTCCCGTGCCAAATGCTTACGTATCTCGCCAGCCTGATAGATATCATCGACCCGCACCTCGATACCGGTCACCGTGTCGGCCATGCGCATCATTTTCTGGGCGGTTTTCAGATGAATATAAACCAGGGAGTTGTCGAATTCATACATGCCGGACTCGAAGAGCCCTTTGATCTTGAACTGTTTCATGGCCGGCATGTGACCGATGGGGGACAGCATGCCGCGGGGAGAAATCATGGCAATGGTATCGCCGGCACCGACACCAAGATTTTTGGCCAACTCCTTACCGAGAATGATACCAGGCGTCGAGCTTTTACCGGATCTGCCGTTTGAATCGCCGGCCAGACGGGCCAGGTCGGCGGCACTGAAAAATTTGACGACGCTGCCGACGGTCTCCGGATCCACCCCCCGGAGAACTGCGCCGGAAACACCCGTAGCGGAACGGATCATGACCTGGGAGTATATAAATGGCGTCGTGGCCCGTACGCCGTCCGCGGCCTGAATGCGCGTCATGACATTCCGGTAATCCGCGAAAGATCCGCCGTGCCGCATGACCACGATGTGGGATTCCACACCCAAAATGCGGGACTTCATGTCCGATTCAAATCCGGTCATAACGGCGATGACCACGATCAGCGCCATCACGCCTACGGTTACCCCGGCAATGGACAACAGGGTAATCAGCGAGATGAAGGACTGCTTCTGTTTGGCCCTGAGGTAGCGGCTGCCTATAAAAAGTTCAAAGGGCATGCCTATCCTGTGGATGACGGTTTCATGTGGGGGAACAGAATAACCTCCCGTATGGACGCCGCGTCCGTCAGCAGCATGGTCAATCTATCGATCCCGATGCCCTCGCCAGCCGTTGGCGGCATCCCATATTCCAGGGCTTCGATATAATCCGCGTCCATGAAATGCGCCTCGCTGTCGCCTGCCTTGCGATCTTCCACTTGCTGAAGAAAGCGGGCGTTCTGATCCTCGGGGTCGTTCAGTTCAGAAAATCCGTTGGCGATTTCATAACCGGCGATGAACAGTTCAAAACGATCGGTCAGGCCGGGCTCCGTGTCACTGCGACGCGATAGCGGCGACACCTCAACCGGATAACCGGTGATGAATGTCGGCTGGATGAGCTGTGGTTCAACCAGTACATCGAACAATTTGGTAATGATCTTGCCAATCCGACCGGTTTTGCTGAGTTTGACGCCCTTATCCCGCGCAAAAGCCAGCAGCCCGTCGCGATCATCCAGCAGGCGCGGATCAAGCCCGCCAATTTTTTCCAGGGCCTCGGCCAGGGTCAGGCGCGTCCAGGTACCGCCCATTTCGATCGACTGGCCCTGGTACTCAATCGTGCTGCTCCCGGCAGTCAATTTGGTAACCGTTTTGAACATTTCTTCCGTGAGGGCCATTAAATCCTGGTACGTGGCATACGCCTGGTAGAACTCGAGCATTGTGAATTCAGGGTTATGCCGGGTGGAAATCCCTTCGTTGCGGAAGTTGCGGTTCACTTCAAACACCCGTTCAAAACCACCCACAACCAGCCGTTTCAAATACAGCTCCGGTGCAATTCGCAGGTAAAGATCCAAGTCGAGGGCATTGTGGTGCGTCACGAACGGCGTCGCTTCGGCCCCCCCCGGGATGGGCTGCATCATCGGGGTTTCAACCTCGAGAAAATCCTGTTGCAAAAGAAAGTTGCGAATCTCCTGGATCACCCGGCTACGGGTAACGAAGATATCTCTTACATCCGGGTTCATGATCAGGTCCACATACCGCTTGCGGTATCGTTTTTCGGGATCTTTCAGGCCATGAAATTTTTCAGGTAGGGGCCGTGTGGCTTTGCTGACTAGCTGCAGGCTTTTGGCCAGCAGGGTCCACTCCTGGGTGCGGGTCTGAAACATACCCCCTTCCAGGCCAATAAAATCGCCTATATCTAGATTTTTAAAAAGAGCGTAGGCGGTCTCCCCGATCATGTCCTTTTTAATATAGGCCTGCAATTGCCCGGAGCGGTCCCGAAATCTTATGAAGGCCGCCTTTCCGAACTTGTTGACAGCCATAATACGCCCGGCACAGGCAAACAGCGGCTCATCTTCGGTTAGGGTCTGAGAAGGATCGGCAATGAGGGCCTTTATCTGCCTGATCGTATGTGACACTCTGAAATCGTTGGGAAAAGGTTCTGTACCGGCCTCTCTCAACTGCTCGATTTTCTGTCGGCGCTGCTCTAATATATCGCTCTCTTTTTTCATGCCTTGCATATCCTGTCACCCGCAAAACTCGGAAACGTCCGCGTCCGCTCAAGCATGCACGTCCGGATCCTGCGGGGACCTGTGTTTACCGGCAGGTCATAACCTGTCGGCAATATAAAGTTAAGTCGGATTTGCTAACCTATTTGGTACAAGGTGTCAAGCTTAACCCGCGGCTTGCGGGGAGGCGGCCTGATTCACTTTGAGTGTAAAAACGGTCCCGCTGGAGACTGTACTTTCGACACTGAGCAAATAGCCATATGTTTCCAGAATGCTGTGCGCAATGGACAACCCCAAGCCTGTCCCCTGAGCTTTTGTTGTGAAAAACGGATCAAAAATCATCTTCAGGACCTCTTCGGGGATACCACAGCCATTGTCCTCGATTTCGAGGATAGCCGTATTGTTGCGAGATTCATAAAGACGGATATCAATGCGCCCCTCATGTTCAATTGCTTCAGCGGAATTCAACAGAATGTTCCAAAGGACCTGGCGGAAATGAACCGGATCTATATCAATCCAAATTCCGGTAGCCATGTTTGACGAAATGGTTATCCGGGAAGAGCAATCACTATTTTTTTCAAATAATTCTAGCACTTCAAAGATGTTTTCGCGAAGATCAATCCTCTCTATTTTGCCTGCTTGGGGTCGAGCAAAGAGGAGAAAATCACCGACAAGTTCGCTCAGCCGGTCGGTTTCCCGCAGAGCGATCTGCATAAGTTTGTCATGGTAGGGGTCGTATTTAATGTCTTCTCTAAGCAGTTGGATGGAACCGGCCAACGAGGCCAGCGGATTTTTTATTTCATGGGCCATCCCGGCTGCCATCTCGCCCATGTACGCCATTTTTTCGACCCTTTTCACATGATCTTCCAGCTCCTGCAGTTCCTTTTTGGTTTTAACCGTCTGCTCGGCCAGAAAACCACTCAATATCGCCACAGCGAAGCAGGCTATAATGGTAACCAGTATTTTAAAAAGCACACTTTTACCTGGAAAGCTGATCGCCGACAAACTCCCTTCCAGAGCCATGGGTTTGATAATCGCAAAATACTCCAGATCAATCATCACGCCATATTGGAGACCGCAGATTGCCGCAATCACAAGTACGCCCCACCTGGGCAGCATGATACTGGAATAGATGATCACCACCAGGTACAGAAATGAAAACACACTTGCATATCCACCGGTAACAAACACGATAAGCGAAACGATGGCGGTATCCACAGCTACCTGGAGGTAGGCGAACAAAAGGCTATTTCTAATAAATACGAGTAATATGACATAGATGCAACTGAGTAAAAAGATGCCTCCGATCAACCCGTAAAGCACCAATAATGAGGTGGCTAAGAATGAGTCACTGGAACCCAGTTGGAAAATAATCGTTGATCCCAATAGGAAGGACGTAAACAGCACCCTTGAAAACATGAGCAATTTGAGTTTGGAATGTAACTCGCTGTCAACTTTATGAGTGGCTTGTGTCATGTGGCGATACGACTCTCTTCATAATGGCGCTGGGTGGGATCTGGTATTCGTTTTATGGTGGGAAGGGATAATAATATGGCTATGCAGGGGGAAATGGGTGCCATGCGGGCCCATTGCACCCATTTTGGCGTGATTTCTGATTGCAGGTTGGCGGATTGATCAGAAACACCCCAGAACGCCGGTCGGTCGTCTGGCGCTCGCACACCGGGTCACTGCATTGTTCGCCTAACAGTGAGTTATCGCAAACAGCATCCGGATGGCTGGCTGCCTACCGAATCGAAGCACTCATTGTAAAAGACTATCCTACCATTCTATCCACCGACGGCACCGGCCATTTTGAAAATCGGAAGGTACATTGAAACCACCAGCCCACCAATGATGACACCCATAAAAACCATCATGACCGGCTCAATTGCTGCTGTCAAATTCTCCACAGCCTGATCTACCTCTTCATCGTAAAAATCGGCAATCTTAACCAGCATAGAGTCAAGTGCCCCGGTGGATTCACCGACTGATATCATCTGGCAAACCATCGCCGGGAAAACACCGCTTTCTGAAAGTGGATCGGCCATGGTCCGCCCCTCGGCAATCCCCCCCTTGTATAATAGATGGCCTCTTCAACGGTTTTATTTCCTGCAGTTTTTGCTACAATTTCAAGAGATTCCAAAATGGCTACACCGGATGAGAGCATGGTGCCCATTGTACGCGTGAATTTGGCCACGGCCACACGGCGCAGCAAGGGCCCTATGATGGGCATTTTTAAGGATATACTATCCACAATGCCGCGCCCTTTTTCGGTGGCGTAGAATTTTTTAAAGGCAATCCCGAAAAGCACCGCTGCGCCCGCAACAATGTACCAATAGGAACGTGCATAATTGCTCATTTGTACAACTAACTGGGTTGGCGCGGGGAGGGCCCCCCCGAAATCGGCAAACATTTTTTCGAAAACTGGAATAACAAAAATCATGATGACAGCTACCACGATTACAGCTACCGCCAGCGTGATTGCGGGGTATGTCATCGCTCCTTTTACCTGAGCCTTAAGTTTGGCCGCCTTTTCCATATAGGCCGATAATCGCTGTAAAATTGTGTCTAAAATACCACCTGCTTCTCCAGCAGCGATCATATTGATGAACAATGTATCGAACTGGTCTGGATATTTTTTAAGCGCTTCGGCCAGCGTCTGACCCGACTCAACATTCTCCTTTATCTCTTTTAACGTCTTTTTGAAGGTCGCATTTTCCTGTTGCGATTGGAGAATATCAAGGCACTGGATGATCGGCAGGCCGGCATCGATCATGGTAGAAAACTGTCGACAGAACAAAATAACATCTTTCTGGGTGACCTTGGGCTGCATGAAAGCCACGTTTTCAAAAAGATCCTTCGGCTTTGGTTTCACCTTGGGATCAGCGATTTTCATGCGGGCCAACTGGGCCATCGCGACCTCAACGCTGGCAGCCTCCAACTCCCCTTTCTGGGTCGCTCCGCTTTTATTTTTCCCTTTATAGATAAAGACCGGCATTATCAACCCTCCTGGGCTAATTGGGTGAGGTTTTAAAAAAGGGTTTTCAGATCCATTGGGTTATACTATCATTCCTACTATTTTTCAAGTCTTTAACGGTATTTACCTGTTCAGCGCCTTCATCCGACAGAAGCTTGTGCGGGGGTTATGTGGCGTATTTGCGGAGAAACGAAACGGGTCTGCGCGGCATATACCTTTTTGGTAACCGTCAACTTGGCGTGACTGGCCGCGCTGTTGGAAAAGGTCAACCGGAACCGATAGTGCCCGCACTTGCAGCTTGCCAAAGATATCGAACTACGTATAAGGTATCTTTGGAAATTTTGTGCGTTTATCATGTCCCAGGCATGGTACCGGAGATGATCGCTGCCAGCAGAGCCAAAGAACGGTCGTCAATGAACGCGAAGGCCCAGGGTAAACATCCTGGCTAAGGTGCGCACACGGCAAGGCTGGACCGACCTAAGATAGCAAGGCAACTTGAAGCATGACTGGAACTAGCGACAAAACCAGGGCCCTGACGGTCATCACGACCCATATCAATGCTGATTTTGACGGCTTGGCCTCCATGCTGGCTGCCCAGAAACTCTACCCGGAAGCAGTGGTCATCTTCCCCGGCTCCCAGGAAAAAAACCTCCGCAATTTTTTCATCAATTCGATGGCCTATCTATTCAACATGGTCGATATCAAGGATATCGATCTCGACCGGGTAAAAAAGCTGGTCCTGGTGGATACCTGCCAGCCCCACCGCATCGGCCGGCTCGGCGAACTGACGTTGCGAAGCGACGTCGAGATTCATGTGTACGATCACCACCCCCCCACCGATAAGGATGTGAAGGGCCATTTCGGGGTGCAGAAAATGACCGGTGCAACGGCCACAATCCTGACGGAAATCATTCAGGAAAAGGCCATTGCCATCTCCGCGGACGAGGCCACCATACTGTCATTGGGCATTTACGAAGACACCGGTTCCTTCACCTTTTCCTCGACCACCGCAGCAGATTTTCACGCGGCGGCCTGGCTGCTTTCCCAGGGGGCCAAACTCAACGATGTGGCCAGCCTCATATCGCGAGAGATCAGTCCGGAACAAGTCGGTATCCTCAACGACATGATCCAGGCAGCCCGCAGATTCAACATAAACGGAATTGAAATCGTCTTGACCACCATTACCAGTGACAAGTATATTGCCGACTTCGCCTTTCTCGTCCACAAGATGGTGAAGATGGAAAGCCTGGATGCCATTTTTGCCATCGCCCGTATGGCTGATAAAATCTATGTGGTAGCACGCAGCCGCATACCGGAGGTTGATGTCGGAACAATTATCGCGCTTATCGGCGGGGGCGGGCATCCGTATGCAGCCGCAGCGACCATAAAAGATAAGACGCTGGCCCAGGCTGAACAGCGGCTGATCGAACTGATGTATGCAAAAATCAGCCCCCGTCGGCTGGCGCGGGACTTGATGTCCACCCCCCCCATCAAGATCGATGAAGCGCTGACCTGTGCCCAGGCCGGAAATCTGTTGACGCAGTATAATGTCAATGCCCTGCTTGTGACACGCATGGCCGGAAGGGTGGAAAAACTGACCGGCATCATTACCCGACAGGTCATCGAAAAAGCACTTTACCACGATCTGGCCGACGTTCCGGTGAAAGACTACATGACCACCGAATTTGCCGTGGTCGCTTCCGATGCAGACCTACAGGAGATACAGGAAAAAATAATCGGCAACAAGCAACGCATCTTACCCGTGATGGATAAAAGCAGCATCGTCGGCGTGGTCACCCGCACGGACCTGTTCAATATCCTGGTAAGACGATCACGCCTGACAGACGGCGATACGCCCGATCCCTATAGTGAACCGGTGAATGTAAGAACCCGCAACATAAAAAAGTTCATGTCGGAAAGGCTTTCCAAACGGATTTTGGAAACTTTGCAGGCCATCGGTCAGGTGGCGCAGGAAACCGGGCTGAACGCGTATGTGGTCGGCGGTTTCGTGCGTGATCTGTTTCTCTATCGTCGTAACGAAGACATCGACATCGTTATTGAAGGCGAAGGTATTGCCTTCGCCAAGCAATTTGCGCGGCTGTACGGCGCCCGGCTGCACACCCATGCCAAATTCGGTACAGCGGTCATCATCTTTTCCGATGGGTTCAAGATTGACGTGGCCACAGCCCGCATGGAATATTACAAATTCCCGGCCGCCTTGCCGACCGTAGAAATGAGCAGTATCAAGCTCGACCTGTTCCGGCGGGATTTCACGATCAACACACTGGCCATCCGCTTGAACCCGGATTATTTCGGCACCCTCATTGATTTTTTTGCCGCCCACAAGGATATCAAGGAAAAAACCGTTCGGGTTCTGCATAACCTGAGCTTTGTGGAAGATCCCACCCGGGTCTTTAGGGCCATACGGTTTGAGCAGCGGTTCGGGTTTTCCATCGGTAAGTTGACGGCTGGCCTGATCGACAATGCCATCAAGATGGATTTTTTCAAACGGCTGGGCGGGCACCGGGTGTTTTCCGAACTACGCCAGATACTGGAGGAGGACAATCCCGCCGCTGCCATCGGGAGGCTAAAGGACTACAACCTGTTGAAAGTCATCCACCCTTCAATCGATGCCAATAAAAACCTGGCAAGTTCCTTCAAAGCGGTAAAAAAGGTGCTGGCCTGGTATGATTTGCTTTTTATGGAAGAACCCTATATAAAGTGGCCCGTTTATTTCATGGCGCTCACCCAACATTGTGATCGCCGGACCGTTCAGGAAATCTGTACCCGTTTCGAACTTGCACCGCGCCACCAGACCTTGTTCTGCCGGCTGCGCTTCGAAGCGGAGCGTTGCCTGTATAGTCTCGAACGCAAATTGCCCAAAAAGAACAGTACGATTTATAATCGCCTGCACGGATTAAAGATCGAGCTGCTGCTGTACATGATGGCAATGGCGACCAAAGAGCCGGTCAAGCGGGCCATCTCAAGGTACTGCACCAAACTGCGCTTTGTGACCCTTTCCATTTCGGGTAAGGAATTGAAACGCTATGGCCTGAAACCGGGACCGGTTTTCCGGCAGGTATTGGATGCGACCCGGGACGCCCGGTTGAACGGCAAGGTAGAAACCCATGCGGACGAACACGAATTTGTAAAACGTTACATTCGACGCAACAAACTAGTGCCCATCCAGAAATGGTAAATTTTAGTTCAGAGCAAGGCTTGAGCGATTTTGGAACCGCAGGCATAGTGGGCTATTCCACGAATAGCGCTGGCGCTTCACTGCGTGTCCAAAAGAGCGAAAACGCCGCTCTGGACCAAAAGATGCCGTTTATTGATGGGCACAAACTAAACTCTACAGGATATATGCATGAGCACTGAAGTTGTACTGACCGGCATTTCGACTACTGGAATCCCCCATCTAGGCAATTACGTTGGTGCCATCCGGCCGGCTATTGAAGCAAGCAGCAATCCGAAAACGGAAACGTTTTACTTCCTGGCTGACTACCATTCCATTATTAAATGCAATGATCCGAAAACAGTAGAACAATCAAGCCTGGCGGTGGCCGCCACCTGGCTGGCACTGGGTCTGGATACGGACAATGCCACTTTTTATCGTCAGACGGACATACCGGAAATTCCGGAACTGACCTGGATCCTGAACTGCATGACCGCCAAGGGTCTCATGAACAGAGCGCACGCCTACAAGGCTGCTGTTTCCGATAACAACCTGGCCGGCAGCAAGGACCCCGACAAAGGGGTTTCCATGGGCCTTTTCAGCTACCCGGTTCTTATGGCGGCTGATATCCTGATGTTCAAGGCCAATAAGGTACCGGTCGGAAAAGACCAGATTCAGCATCTGGAAATGACCCGTGATATTGCGGCTCGTTTTAACCATACCTATAAACCGCTCTTCGTTCTACCGGAAGCGGTGGTGGATGAAAAAACCGCTGTGCTGTCAGGCCTGGATGGCCGCAAAATGAGCAAAAGCTACAACAACACCATCCCGTTGTTCGAACCGGAAAAAAAGCTGCGTAAACTGATCATGAAGATCAAGACCAATTCATTGGAGCCCGGCGAACCCAAGGAACCTGAGGGCTGCACGCTTTTTGAAATTTACCGGGCCTTTGCCACCGAGCAGGAAACCCGGGCGCTGCGGACCCGATATGCCAATGGCATCGCCTGGGGAGAAATGAAGCAGTTTCTGTTCGAATACCTCAACGATCATCTGGCCGGGCCGCGTGAAAAATATCTGGCGCTCATGAACGACCCAAGTCATATTGAAGCCGTTTTGCAAAAAGGTGCCGAAAAAGCCCGCAATCTGAGTATACCGTTTTTACAAGAAATTCGTGAGGCGGTCGGTATCCGGAATCTGGGCGGATAACCTTTTAAGGTGCACTATCGACAGGACCTGTTCAAAATTGATACCAACAGTTTCAGATTCACCCCGCATGCAACCAACTGACTATAAGGTTGATTTAGAGGATGTATTCGAAGGTCCCATGGATCTTCTCGTCCACCTGATAAAAAAAAATGAGGTGGATATCTACGACATCCCCATTGCCTTCATTACAGACCAATATCTGGAATATATAAAATGGCTCAAAGCCATGGACATCGACTATGCCGGAGATTTTCTGGTCATGGCCGCTACACTTGCCCAGATCAAATCCCGTATGCTGCTGCCGGTCCATGAAGGTAACGAAGAGGATGAGGATCCCCGGTCCGAAATCACCAAACCCCTGCTTGAATACCTCGAGATGAAAGCTGCGGCCGACCACCTGGCGAACCGCAACTTGCTGGGGGAAAAGACATTCGTACGGACACACACCAAGCGGCCTTATCTGGATGATTCCGGGGATGAACTTGTCCGGGTGGGTCTTTTTGAACTGATTGACGCGTTTCAAAAGGTCCTTGATAAATTGGCCCCCGACCATCGGGTCGATATGACCATGGAAAGGATATCAGTTAAAGAACGGATGACCCAGATAGTCGATTTACTTGAAGTAAAAGGCTCAGCCGCTTTTGACGAACTTTTTGACAAACTAGTTGAAAAAGGCGATATCATAGTCACCTTCCTGGCAGTTCTCGAAATGGTCAAGCTGAACCTGGTGAAGGTCGTTCAGCATGTCCAAACGGGAATTATTCGGATTTTCTACCTTTAATGGATGAACTTAAAAAAATCATTGAGAGCCTGCTGTTTGTCGCGGAAGACCCCCTGACCGCGCATACCATGGGCAAAGCAGCCGGAAACCGGGAGATCGCCGAGGTACGTTCCGCGATAAACGAGTTGATCCAGGAATACGAAGAACGTGAGGGTGGATTTTATCTTGCCCGCGTAGCCGGTGGCTATCAATTCAGAACCGCCCCCGAAAACACACCTTGGATCAAGCAATTGATTCAGCCCAATGCCCCGCGGTTGAGCAAAGCGGCCTTGGAAACCCTGGCCATCATTGCCTATAAGCAACCGGTTATCAGGGCGGATATTGAACGTATCCGGGGGGTTGACAGCGGTGGGGTGATCAGAATGCTCTTGGAAAGAAAGCTCTTGCGTGTTCTCGGGCGTAAAGAGATTCCAGGGCGCCCGCTGATTTATGCCACCACAAAACTGTTCTTGCAGGTATTTGACCTCAAGGATCTCAAGGACCTGCCATCTCCCAAGGAAATTGAAGACATGGCGCTCGAGGCTGGCCAACTTACGGAATCATCCGCAAAAACCACAGAGAGCACCGCAACCGGAACCGAGACCCGGTCGGAAACATCGCAAGCCCCGGATGCCACCGTTCTCCCCGGTTCGTCATCCACCGACGAATCTTCCCAAGCATGAGTGGCTCCACAAAAAAAACTTGACGCAAAGTCAACAACCCTCTATATATATTAAATATTGCCGCATCATGGATCAATTGGCGCTTAAGTTTTTCAACTTTTTCAAGGAGCCTCCATGAACAAATCAGACCTTATCAGTGCCATCAAGGAAAAGACCTCTTTAAGCCGGAAAGATGCTGAAAAAGTGATCGACACCTTTTTCGATACCATTACCCAGAGCATCGTGAGCGGCGGTCGCGTTGAAATCAGAGGATTTGGCAGCTTCATGGTTAAAGATTATAAGCCCTATATTGGCAGGAATCCCAAAACCGGCTCTCAAATCCAGGTCCCCCCCAAGAAATTGCCTTTTTTTAAAGTCGGCAAAGAGTTGAAAGAGATGGTCGATAGCTAAGACCAACCGTCGGGAAGGCGAATTAAACCAGGTATGAAACGCTGCTGCCCACGCTCCCCTTGCCGGAAAAAAACGCAACCCCGTAAACAGGTATCACTCCGGAAATAAAAACGTTCAAACTGCAATACCCGCTAAAAATGAAGGGCCGTACCTGGGCGGAGACAGTGCGGTCGGACACTTTGCCCGCCAGGCACCACTTTTCACCTGCCTGTAAATTTGACATTCTGCCAAAGCCTTAATATACTATTTTTCTGAAAATAACACGGGGTTCATACTACATGCGTTCTTAAAATCAGATAAAGGAATAGGATTATGGAAAATGACGCCACCCTGGTCATGGACACGGTTAAAATCAATATCATACAGGGAGTTGTGCAGGGTGTTGTTGAATCTGATTTTGAAAAGTTGTCCGCGGATATCAGCCCCATCCTGATGAATGTTTGGTGGGAAAAGGACTGCCTCTATGTGAATAGCAGGGACAGTGATCAATTCTTCGGGGACTACCACGAACTTGAAAAAGCCTTCGATCAAATCGCCGCCGTTGTCACGTCAGGTCAGTACGGAAAACTCGGATTTATCGGTCTCATGGGAAAAAGGGAGATTGTGGCCACCGTATACTTTGGCAACGAAAAATGGGAATTGAAGGAATTTAGTCGTCCCAGCGCCCCGGATTGGTATAAATCCGAGGAATGGCACAAAATGGAAAAATGGCGGGAAGAAGATTTGGAATGGGACGAACTCTTTAAACGCCTGGATTGATACCCCTTCTCTAAAACACCAAAGCGGGGCCGGAAATCATTGTCGGCCCCGCTTCATTTTTTAGAGGATCCGAATTGTCAATCCCCATTCCAGCTTGAAATTTGCTAACTGGTTGCATCAACCGTCAAATTTGAAGGAGATTGTCACCCTGGCCCTGTACTGGGCTACTTTTCCGTTTTCAATAGTCATATCCAATTTACCGACCTCGGCGATCCGGAGGTCCCTCAGACTGCCAGCTGCTTTTTCAACGGCGCTTTTGGCGGCATCCTCCCAGGAAGTAGCGCTGGTTCCAACCAATTCAATAATCTTGTAAATACTTTCACCCATGATACCCTCCTTTGTTGATGAGTAATTTGATCGCGCCCGTAATGGGCGGTCCCGGCGGCATCAAAAGAAATCAAGCAAACCGTGGTCAGAAGTAGAAAGCTGGCTGAGTAGACGTCCAACACAAATAAGCAGGATACGGTAATGTTTCTAGTGAAGCCTATGGGACGTAATGGATAAAGCAGAGATCTGGTTTCTGGAATATATATCAGGCACCGGCTTTTTCCAGAGCCTTGATTATTTTTTGGCGATCTTCCTGACTGATCTGGACGAATTTAATGCCCATGCCTTCCGCACTCTTGGTTCCCTTTTTCTGATTGTGCGCGATCCAGGCAACTTCACATCCAATCTGCAATGTGACGGTATCATCGGGAAGCTGCAGGTTCAAGAAGAAACGATCACCCTCGGGCAGCACGCGGGAAGTTTTGATAAAAATCCCGTCTGCATTGACATTTTCGGAAAATGCCCGCACCAGACCACTGCCGGATTTAAAGGAAAGTGACAGGACCTTGGCCACCCGGGGCCGATTCCGGCGGGCTTGGCTCTGGATGGCGAGATCGGAAGCGTTCTTGAAGCGCAAGGCCAATCTCTTGATAATTGCCTGGAAGCTGGCGGAAAGCTTATTGAATTCATTATCTAGAAACTTGCGATCAAAGATGCCAATGGTGGTATCGCCCTTGGCGCGGGCACCGGCGGTTCTGGGGGGGTTGGCCAAAAACGCGATCTCCCCGAAAATCTCGCCGACACCGAGCGTCTCAACCACCACATCCTTGCCGTAGTGAGATTTGATCAATTCAACCTCGCCCGATTCTACGATGTATACCCAGTCACCGTGACTGCCTTCTTCGAATATAACCTGTCCGTCCCGGTAACTTTCCTCGATGGAGATTTGAAACATGGTGGCTATCCTTTCCCAATCGATCGCGCGTTAGACGGAAGACATAGATTTACACATGATACACGGAATCAGGCCCACTTTTCAACACATTTTAAAAAAATAATTTATAATCAAATAGTTACTTTCGAATATCGACACGCTCAAATCAAGTGCCGGCTCTGGGGACCATTTGAAGGAATTCCCGGAATTCGTTTTCCATAAATTCAGCCATAGCGGCATCCGTCCAAAAACCGCTCTCCCTTTGACAACACTCTTTTTTTTATATATAAATACGGGTTGTTAGCACGGGCAATCCGCCATATAACCAAAAGCCAGAGACAACGGTATATGAAAACCCGGTACACCTTCATAATACTTGCCACCATATTCTTCAGTGGATGCCTGCAGTCCACCCTGAATTTGCCCCCGGACAAAGATAAAATCGAACAGATTGAAGCCGGCACCCTTGAAAACTCCGTACGGATCATCGCGGGCAAACCCGACCGTATCGTCAAATCCAAATATGGCTACCGTACTTACTATTACCGGGAAGGCATCTCCTCGGACTGCAAAAAAGATCTGGAGACCTGTATACCAATTGTCATCGATAGAGGCCGGGTTGCGGCGGTCGGCCAGCAGTGGGCCAAAGCCTGGGAGCAACAGCGACATAAAAAAGCAGCCGGGGTCCCCAGAATCGTGGAACAGGAAACCCCGCAGGCAAAAATCGCCCGCCTGGAGAAGCAAGTCAAAGCCATCCCCATGTCTCGCACAGTCGACAACCTGAACATTCATCGTTACCTGCTCCAGCTGGACCCAGACAATAAGCGTTATCAAAAGAAAGTGGCTTTTTACGAAAAACGGTTTGCCCTGGAAAAGGCTCAGAAAAAGGCGACCCAAAAACAGCTCACGGCGACCCGTAGGTGGCAGAATGCCAGACTACAGAAGTTCGCAGGCACGCCGCCGGCCGAGATGGCCATCAAAATCCTGGAAAATGGCAAGTTTCATGTCTGGTTGAAAAACAGCGGTTCGAAGGCCTTCCGTGTTGAAGCTGGCCAATTTTATCTCGCCTGCCAAAAGGGAAAACGCCATCCCATCTATCGCAGCAAAGACTTCGGCAAGTATTTACCGCCCGGCAAGGTGATCGAAGGCCGGGTTACCTTCGCGACCTCCTGTGAACCTGCGGAATTCATTTATATCAACCCAGGCGTTGCCAAGCTGGTCAGGGTAATCCCTTCTCCGGACCCACCTAACGGAAAGGCACCCAAAAAAGGCTCACCGGCAAGCGGTTCCAAACCATAAGCTTCTACCAGGATCAAACGCTCCCCACCGCGCCCATAAATTCGTCTGCATCGGGATCCATTTTGTTCCCAAATTCATCTACGCCGGAAAACTTGAATACCAGGTGGGACGGGTCTAGCGTTCCATCGGCCAGGGCGGCATTCTGGGATATACTAAAGTGTAGGGTAGCCTGCAATTTGGTAGGATCGTAGGTGACCTGCTCGGGGATCGGCGACACGGTCACCTCTGTGGATGGTAAGGATAGGCCGTTGTTGTAATTCTGGCCGGGTTCGCCTTTGGTCGATCGACTGATCTGCCAGTTGAAACGGTTCTGTACGGAATCCAGATCCATACCCTTTCCAAATTGAAAGATCATGGTGAAGCTTTTGGTTGTATTGGCATTCACGAGATAGGAATCCAGGGCTGTGAGGGTTGTCTTGGCGGGCAAGGTATAACTGAAGGTTGATTCGGCCCGGGCAAACTCAATCCGGGGCGCCTCGGCTTTGTACATATATCGGCTTAAGGTATCGGCCAGGGCAGGATCATTGTCTTCGAGAATTTCAAACATTGCCTGGGCATCCGCGACCCGGCCCAAATCGGCATACAGATAGCCAAGTTCAGCATAGCTGGAATAAAAGTCCGGTTGCAGATCAATCGCTTTTTCAAACTGCCCGACCGCCACTTCAAAATCACCCAATTTGCCGAAGGCCTGTCCCAGCCCATAGTAACCGTTTACGTTTTCCGGGGTGAGCTTCACAACCTGCTCAAATTGCTCGACAGCCTGCAGCGGACGGTCCGTGTTCAGGTAAAGTTGCCCGAGAGAAAAAATGTTGGTGGCATCCGGATTTAGGGTAACCGCCTGGCGATAGGCATCTTCAGCCTCGTTATTACGACCGAGTGAAAAGTTGAGGTTCCCGAGTTTGATGTACATGTCATCCCGGGTCGGATCCAGTGAAACAGCGGTTTTATAGGCGTCCAGAGCCTTCTCGGTTTCGCCGGTTTTCAGATAGGCATTGGCCATGTAATCGGCGGCCGTGATGGCGTTGGCCCCCTGCGGTGCAATTCCGACGGCCCGCCGAAAATCGTTGGCAGCCCCTTCATAATCTTTTCGCATGAACTTGTCGATTCCGGCATTGAGGGCGGCATTGGCCATTCCTTCGAGCTGGGCCTGCCCATTCAGGGTCGCTGAGAACAATCTGTCGACCCCGGTCACGTCCGTCACACCGTATCCATAGCTGTCATCAATCGGAGGAGCCATTGACCTATCCTTTGCAAAGGTTTCCATAGCTTTTATCGTCCGGTCCGGCCATAATTTTAGGATTTATACAGCCGCCAACCACAATTGGTTAAAGTTCGCCTGCCTTCGGCCGATGACCCCAAAAGGCCGTTTGTAATTATCACCTGGAAATTGCAGCATGGATACCTTCGTGGAAACCATCCATACCTACGACATCAGGTCCGCAGTCGGGAATGCTGTCAGCGAGGTGTCTAACCTGATGTTATCCCTGGAAATCGAACACCTGGCGGCACTTTCATAATCCCACCTGTACGGCGAGAAGATGTCGGCCGCAATCAACCTGGTCGGTCCCTTGGCCGGCATGGTCACCCTTCAAGTGGACGCAGCCTATGCTCGGATGTTGGCCGACAACATGCTGGATACCGGTCCCGCTGAATTGCAGAATTCCGCCGATGTGAATGATGTCCTCACCGAAGTCTGCAATATGGTGGCCGCCAATCTGAAATCCGGGTTATGCGACGCCGGCCTGACTTGCGACCTGTCCGTGCCTACGCTCATTGCCGGCCGCGACTACCGGTCTGGATTTCAGCATACCGACCGGCAGTAATATTGCACTTTTTTCAAGGCGGACAACACGGTGCTGCTGGCGGTCGCCCTGAAAACAGGAGAATACGACACGCCTGAAATTGGCCAATCCGAAATGCCGCCAGCGCTGCGGCCCGATCATGGCCTCTTTGAATTTGATATCCAGGCGGCTATTACCGCAGCCGTTCGCGAGGCTTTCGACCTCATGCTCGACATGCAGATAAGATCCAGTGAAGGCGATGCGCCTGCCGGGCACGGCGGCAGCCGCTTGAGCGGCGGCATCTGTTTTTCGGGAGATATTTGGGGCTGGATGAATATTGAGTTTTCAGAGAGTTTCAGCCGCCGGATTGCCGCTATCATGCTGGCAATGGCGCCTGATGAACTGGATGACATCGAGGAAGTTAAAGATGTAATCGGCGAGGTTTGCAACATGGTGGCCGGCGGCCTGAAATCCAGCTTGTGTGATGCTGGCTGCAACTGCCGAATTTCCCCACCCACATTTACCCAGGGATCGGATTTCGAACTGGAATGCGGCCACCTGGATCGGTAGGAAACGTATGTCTATAGCCATGCCACCGAAACATTCCGGGTGGCCGTGGGGTTAGTGGCCGCCGAATAGTGCCGCCGCAGCCTACTTTGGCAGCGGGGGCGGTACGGATCCAAAAAAGGTGGTCATTTCCGGCACCTGACCGGCCTGCACCCAGTCTGCCATGCCCTGCTTCCAAACCAGCGATTCTCTGGTAATCTGTCCCGCGGCAATCATTTCTTTAATCTGATCCGGCGAAAATGGACCGGCTTGCTGGTTGTCCAAGGCTACGAACCACTGGGTCTGCTGCGGCAGCGGCGGCGGTCCGGCAGCTGGTTGGGCCGGTTGCTGTTGATTGGCCGCGGGCTGGGCCGCCCCCTGCATGGCGCCCCCCATAATGTTGCCCATACCGACACCGGCAATCATCCCCATGGCGTTGCCACCGGCATTGGGATTGTTGGCCATATCGCCGATCGCCTCGGCTGTTTGAAACTGGGTGTAAGCGCTCAGGTTGCCGATGACCCCCATCTGGGTACGTTTATCCAGGGCTTTTTCAACCTCCTCCGGCACGGATATATTTTCAACCAGGAATTTGGTGAGCTGAATGCCGTATTCATCGAATTCAGGCTGCAGGTTTCCCAGCAGCAGGTCGCCGATCTCATTGTAATTCGCAGCCAGATCCAGCATGGGAATCTTGCTTTCCGCCAGGGAATCGGCAAACCGGCTGACCAGGATATTCCGGAACTGCCCCGTGATTTCACTCATTTGAAAGAGGGTGTCGGTACCGGCTATCTGCTTGATGAAAGCCTCCGGATCAGACACTTTCACACAATAAGAGCCAAAAGCCCGCAGGCGGACCGGACCGAATTCAGCGTCGCGCAGCATGATGGGGTTCTTGGTTCCCCATTTAAGATCCGTAAACTGACGCATAGAGACAAAATAGACATCACACTTGAAGGGCGAGTTGAAGGCATATTTCCAACTTTTCAAGGTGGTCAGCACCGGTATGTTCGCAGTTGTCAGTTCAACCCGGCCGGGGCCGAAGATGTCGCCGATTTCACCTTCGTGCAGAAAAATCGCCACCTGGCTCTCACGCACGATTAATTGGGCCCCGTTTTTGATCTCATTATCACCCCGGGGAAACTTCCAGATCAATGAATCCTGGGTATCATCCACCCATTCGATTACATCGATAAACTGTCCTTTTACTTTATCCCAAAGACCCATCTTGTCCTCCGATCCCCATATCTGGGTGAGTTGCTTTTGCGCTGTCCATTTGTCTGACAACCGCACAACGTGCACCGGCCGAAGTGCATCCCCATACGTCGGGTTTCTGCGGTCATATTAATTTTCGTATCACCGGGCATTTAGCATGTCAAATTTTCATCCGCAGGTTTTGGGGGGCCGGCAACAGTTCCACCGGCCAGGCCGCAACAGGGCAGGCAGGGCCGGCAACCACCCTTTAATCATGAAATCGACCCCAACCACGTTTATAGTACTGATCCAGCACCGGAAATTCCAGTCGATTGATTTCAAGTGCTTCCGGCGGCCTGGTATCTTTTCCAAAGGTGAACATGGCCTGCAGCCGCTGCGCATTTAAAAAACGGGTGGGTACACTGACGGGCAATTGTTTAGGATCGATCGTGTGCCGGGCCGCCAGCGCAAATCCCCATTCACCGAACGAGGGCACATTGACATGAAAAGGGACCGCAACCAAGCTGTCTGGCCCCATAGCCGCTGTCACCGCATTGTCCAATGTTTTCACAATACACCAAAAGGCCTCCGGTGCAAAAAAAGGGGAAGTGGCCTGGGTGGCCAGGACGCCGCCCGACCGCAAGCGGCGGGCACACAAGGCGTAGAAGGACTTTGAATACAGTTTGCTTAGTGCGCCGCTACTGGGATCCGGCAGGTCCACGAGAATGACATCAAATGCAGCGGTGCTGTTTTCCACATATTGCATAGCGTCCAGGTGGACGATCTCTACTTTGGGTGAATGCAAAGAATCTTGATTCAAGGCCCTCAGTTCAGGTCTGTTCCGCCCGATCGCCGTCATCTCTGGATCAATATCCACCAGCACCACACGCCGGACACTGCTGTATTTCAAAACCTCCCGGGCCGTCAGCCCATCCCCGCCACCCAGAATAAGCACATCGCCTGGTCGGGCGCAGGCCTCCATAGCCGGGATGACCAGGGCCTCGTGATAGCGGGCTTCATCCACTGAACTGAACTGGATATTGCCGTTCAGATAGAGGCGAAAATCATTGCGCCAACGAGTCAGGACAATCCGCTGGTATGGTGTGGTTTTAGAAAAAATGATGGTGTCCTGGTAAAGCAGGTCCTCGAAATAGCCAACCATGCGTACGGAAAACCCCAGAGCCATCAAAAGGATGAGGGTTGCGGCCGTCAGCCGCAAGGCAATCCACACCCGCCGCCCTGATAGCAAGGCCAAACCGGCCCCGGCTACGGCCAGATTCAGGACGCCGAACACAACCGATGCCCGACTCAAACCGAGATAGGGCAGCACCAGCAGCGGAAATAGAATGGCCCCGACCAGGGCACCGATATAATCGATGGCCAGTACTTGACTCAAGGCCTCGGAAAAGTCGCCATTCTCTTTAAGAATCCGGATCAACAGCGGAATCTCGATGCCGATCATAATGCCGATGAGAATGCAGAGACCGTAGAAAAAGACTCCGAAGACATCCGTTGCATACGCACTGACGGCAAACATAATAAGGGAACTCAACCCACCGACCAGCCCAATCCCGATCTCAATTTCAATAAAGGCTTTCAGCAGATTGCCGCGGATAAACTTGGCCAGGTAGGATCCCAGCCCCATGGAGGAGAGAAAGACGCCTATAACGAGGGAAAATTGGGTGACAGCGTCGCCCAGAACGTAGCTCGAAACAGCCCCGGCCACCAGTTCATAGACCAGGCCGCAGGCCGCGATAAGAAAAACCGACCCTAACAGGACGATCCGGGCCCGAAAGGATGCACCGGGAATGAGCATCTATCCGGTAATCGCCGCAGCAATGATGATGGAAAGGCCGATCAATACCGAACCCAAAATGACCGCCAGGGCCGTGTTCTGGTCTTCCTCGATTTCCTTGCGCACGGAGAATGGTGAAATCTTGACAAAAATTTTAAAGGCCACGGCAAAGACGACCATCCCGAGGATGGAGTAGACAATCGTTAGGATAAACTGCATGATGTGGGTCTCTGTCAGCATAGTGCCTCCCTGATGAGTAAACACCACCCGAGAACGGATGGCCCTAGGATTCCCGCCTAGCGGAAATCAAAGCGCACGTCAGTGCCATAGGTTAGGTTTTGCCAATCCAGCCCGTATAGCGGTGGGTTGGGCCACGGCAATTACCGTACTGGAAGCTATCTCAAAAAAGCCATCTTGGCGGCCGTAGCTCGCAGAGCGTAGGCTCGACCTTCAACCAAAATCCGTTTTTAAGATGACTTCTAAGAGAATGCCGATTATCAGTGTCAGCCCTATTTTCCGGCCGACATCCCGCCCCCCCCTGTGTATCCGTCCACTACGCCTACCGGGAATCAGGGGCGTATGCACCCCTTGCAGGCTGTCCTGACGCAGGCTGATGCCCCTGGGATACGCAGCCGGCTTGACGCCGCGCTTCAAGGCCGTGGAAGCCGTCGCCCAGATGGTGCTGCCGGCCACCAGGCCGATGAACAATATCTTCATAAACTGCATCAGTCTCTATTCCTCGTCATCTTCCTTCCATTTCGCGAACAAAACCCCCGTAAGTATGAAGATCGCCAGGCACAGTCCGCCGGCAAAGGCGAATTTCCCCCCCGGTAGGGCCCGGTCCCGCACTTCCACCCGCAGACCGTGTAGAGCCCGGGTAGCCCGCGCGGCATTGCCACGGGCGCTGACCGCCTGTACGAAAAGCCGGTACTGCCCCGGATCGGGTATCTTGATCAGGAGTGATCCGCTGCGGCTGCCTTCGCTCCAGTTTTCACCGCCGGAGCGGCCATGGTAGTATTCGATATTGTCTTCATACAGATGGACCGCCATTCCATCGCTGCGTACGATCGCCGCCTCCAGGGACATCCACGCGTTGCTCAAAGGGGCCGTGGCGGTAATTTTAGTAATTTTCCCATTGCCCTGAAGGCGAAATGGCTCCGTCATCACGCCGTCGTAAAGCTCCGCGGGTACGAAACTTTGGACCAGCACCACTTTACCGCTCCGGTAGCAAACATACGCCAGCAGGCCGTTTATAATCGCCGCCAACAACGCTATGGTCAAAATCTGAAGATACCCCTTGCGTTTTTTAGCCGTATCTTCGATTGGTCTGGCGGCAGTCTCTTTGCCAAGCTCCGGCTTACGGGTAGCCCGGCGTACGGATTCCAGCGGCATCGCCCGACCCAATCCGTATTCGATTTGCTGATTGATACGCTGCGCCTCATAGCGTCGGGCCGAGCCCGACTTTTCGGCAAACTCGGCATACTGCACACGATCCCCGGTTTTGGCCACCCAGGGCAGAGCCCCATCCACATAGTGCAGTTCATAGGTACCCTTGCCCTCAGCAACCCATTGGGTGCCGTCATGGGTTTTAATAACGTCGCCACGGCCCACCTCGAATGGGTCTTTGACCGGCATGACGTGCGAGGGATAGGAGATGGAATAATGCCCGCCGTATTCTGCCAGCCACATAGATCCGCGTCGGGGGTTGTACAGTAGGTATTCTTTGGTCATTTCGGCGATATCGTTATCTTCGATGAAGGCTATACGAGAAATAATCTCGAAGCGGGTGGCTTGGTGGTGAAAGGCGTCACCAAGTTCCAGCGGGAAATAGGGCTTGTTCGTCATTCCTTTTCCCAGGACAGTCTGTTCGGTCGTGGAAACATCGAGCTGGCTGCCGCAATACTCACACACAACCATCTGGGACTGCTCATTCTTAACAGTGAGGCCTGCGCCACAGCTGCTGCACTTTATGTTCTGCGGTTTATATGCCGGTCTCTCCCGGCCACTGCTTAATCTGAACCGCTGTGCATCCATAAACTTACCAATCAAGTCCTTCGTCATTCAAGGTAAGCGCAGCATAGCTCAACCACTTCCCGACGAACAGGGTTGGCGGCACCGCATCATATTCGATCCCAAAGGTGTATTTGCCATCCGGACTGGAGGCATCCACAAAACGGTAAGTCTCGCCGGTTTGCACTTCGATGGGCAGGTCGCCCTCCACCCCGATACATTCGGCCTCACCGACTTCCTGCACCACAAAATCAATCTTGCGCACGGTGAATTTTTTGCCGGGTGTCAGGCTTTCCAGCGGCGGCATCTTTTTGGAGGTCGTGCGCGTCTGCAGGGCGAGCTCATGGTTGTCCTCGGTCAGCCAGCCGATAGTGCCGTCGTTAAATTCTAGAAACCATTCATCCCAGAACCCGTGGCCGAAACTGTAACGTACGCGCCCGATAACCACAAAGGCCCGATTCGCGAGCGTCCCGGTTGCGCCTCGAAACAGTCTCGTGAAACCTTCCGGCAGGATGGATTGTTTGCCGGCATCCTTTATCTTGGCAGCGTCCCAATAAACAGCGTTGCCACAATATTCACAGACAACGGTAATGACACCTGGATTGTAGATTGTGTGAGTCGCCCCGCATGAGGGGCACGCGATGGATTCTGGCTCCACTGGTTCTATCCCTGTGTGAGTTGCAGCTATGAAGAGCAGGATTGACGCAAGTATAGAAAACAGGCCGGGATGTGTCAACCCGACAGCCGGGCACCAGCATGCGGTTATCACCCCGGGGCGCCATTGGGCCTGCCTGCGCAGAGCTTCAGCGCAGGGGCCCGATTTTCATATGCCACCGGGCAAATTGGCCGTCATCATCCTTATCTGTCTCAAAGATATTCACATGCCGGCAGTCTTCTTCGATGGTAATCCTGGATTTGGGCCCGGCAATTTTGTTGCCGGTAAAAAGATCCCCGCTGACCTTTACAACGGGTTTGCCTTTTTCGGTTTCGCGCCTTTGCCGCAGTACTTCCATGCGTTCTTCCAACTCGGCCTGTTCTGCGGCAATCTCCGTCCCCTGTTCTTCAAGCTCGCCGATAACCTTTTCCAACTCGCCGTCCTTTTCCATCAATTCTTCCACCTGGTCATCGATCTGACTACGTTGGGTTTCGAGCTCGGCCACGGCCCGCACGTATTCTGCTCTCACGGCTTCATCGAGCGTTTCCTGAGTGGCGAACTTGTCCTGCAGTTGACGTAGTTGCACCATGATCTGGTCCTGTTGCTGGGCCACCTCCCCCAGCTCGCCGTTAATCTGGTCCGACTCGGTCCGCAAGGCTTTGATCTTGGGGGTGACTACCTCTTTCTTACGTTCGGACTTGGCAAACATTTTCTTGAGTCCGGAAAGTTCACGGCGCAATTTGTAATCAACCCCCACATCCAGATGGGAAGGTTTTGACATGGCGGTTCCTATGTTCTGAGCGACGATACCGTTGCGGGCGGCAATTTTAGAGGAGATGATCGTACCGGTAGCCGCCTGGCAGGTCCCTTGTAATTCGACTGTTGAGTCTATGATCTCCTTATCGATGGTGAGATCACCGCCAGCATCAATGTCCGACTTGTGGATGTGCACGGCCTTCACATTGCCCTGGCACTTTATGACCGACTCGAAAATGCCTCCGGTGACTACGACGTCGCCGCTAACGAAGATTTCGGCTTTATTCATGCCCTGAGCGCGCAGGCTGGTTCCCCTGATTTGATAACCGCTCTGCACGGTACCCTCTATCTCGACATGCCCGTCAAATTCGATATGGCCCGTTTCAATACCGACGTCGCCTTCTATCTGGAGAATCGGCGAAACCGTCAGGGTCTGATTGTCAGAGAGGTTCGGGGCACCCTTGGCGCTGGCCAAAAAACGATTACTGTCGCTTGATTTTTTGACCCCCTTGCCGGCCGCCAGGTTCACTTTGGCAATCGGATCGGCCGGGATTTCGTTGCCCAGCACATCCATGCCCACTGCGCCGTAGACGCCGGGAATGATCTCGGCCAGCAGGTCACCCTCATCAACCTGGGGTATTTCACCGCGATCTTTCCAGTCAATGGTTCCGTCCTCCAACATCTTACCGGCCTGTAGGTAATCGGTCTCAAAATGGTAGACAATCTCCGGGGCTTTACCTTCTCCCGGGGGATAGCCCCGGGCAATGACCAGCGGTTCCGCCGCTTCCGATTCATCCGCGAAAAAAGCCTTCAAGGCATCCTCTTCGATGAGCCCCTGGCGGACGCCTTCCGCTTCGATCAGGTCCATAAGGTCCGTAAAAACCACACCTTCCCGCTCTCTGGATTTGGGGATGAGACGCGCCGTCAACTTATCTTCGCTAATGTCCACCGAAAAATATACCCGAATTCTATTTTCGGGTTCGTCCGTTTCTTTTCCCAGCGTATCGGCCGCCGTCGTATTTGGACCGAATTGGGCGGCCTCGGTTTCCGGTTCGGCTTCTTCAGGTTCCGCCGCTGCTACCTCGGTATCCGGTTCGGCTGCTTCCACCGCCAGCCCAGTTGTCTTCGCTTCCGGTTCGGCTGCTTCCGCTTCCACCTCGGTTGTCTTCGCTTCCTGCCCGGCTGCGTCTGTTTCCGCCGCAACTGCCTCGGTGTCCGGTTCGGCTGCTTGCGCTTCCGCCTCAGCTGTCTCGGTTTCCGGTTCGGCTGCTTCCGCTTCCGCCTCAGAGGCCTCCGCTCTTGGTTCGGATGTTTCCGCTTTGAGATTGGCGGCCCCTTCTTCGGCTACCGCAACTTTCAAATTGGTTGCGGTGGCAACATGCTCGCTCTGAACATCTTCGCCTAGCGCTTGAATCGCCAGCACCGCAGCCCGCTGCTCTTCGGTAATGTATTCCAGTTGTTCCAGGACCCGCCCTAAAGGTATGTCGATCTTAGTCTTTTCACCAGCCTGTTTTTGCATGTCCAGAGATCTTGCCAGTTGATCTTCCGAAATGAATCCCAACTTCAACGCCAGGTCCCCGAAACGCCGGTTATAGATCTCCAGCTCCTTGGCCAGTAGAACGGCTTCCTCCGCCAGCCCCCCCCCTGCACTGCCTTGGCGGTCTTCCTCCGACAGGGCCTTGACCGCCAGAATAGCCGTTCGCTGCTCCTCGGTAATATAGTCGAGCTTTACCAGTACTCTGCCCAGGGGAACCGCTATCTCGGTCTTTTCGTGCAGTTGCTGTTGGTGGGCCAGGGCTGTGTCAAGCTGTTGTTCGTCGATCAGCCCGATCCTGACTGCTGTGCGGCCAAACTGTTTGTTGTAAAGATTGATGCGGCGGGCCACACTTGCCGCAATGGTTTCCAGGTTCGCACCATCGGGAATCGGCGCCGGTTCTATGCCGTCTTTCCGGTTAGCGGCAGATCCACGCGCTTCATAACGCAGATCTCTAAAGTAGCCCAGGGTGGCGATCTCCTTGTTGCCGTCATAGACAATCGCGGCATCCAGGCGGATCGGTATTTTCTGCCCCTGTTTATTCAAAACATCTAAATGATGGGCTTTGAGCTTTCCCGGCCCCCCATAGTGCTCACTTCTGAGACGGGCCATCACATCATAGGCCTTGTCGTCGGGGTACATATCCCGGATGTTTATCTCCGAATAAATTTCCTTTTCAGAATAGCCGGATAATAGTCTGGCGGCTTCGTTGATGAGGAGAACATCTCCCTGGGGCCCGGTTATGATGACGGCATCCGGCGAACTGTGGATCAGCGTTTTAAGAAAGGCGTTGGCCAACTGCCCGCTGCCGGAGGGTTCCGCCGGTTTTTTCAGCTCGATATCGATACAAACCGCCGCTTCCATACTACCATTGTTATATACAGGAAAAATCTGGCCGCAAGCCAGGGCTGAAGCTGGATCGACAGCAACAGACCCGTCTGCAGGCGCTTCCCGGCGTGCCCCGAAAAGGTTTTGGACACCGCAGCTGTCACAGGGCGCATCTTTTTTGCAGAAAACATCAAAGCATTTTCGGCCGATGCAATCATCCCCGATCATACTCCGGGCCATAGCGTTGGCGGCCAGGATTTCCAGGTCTCGAGACACCACTAAAAGTTGGTTTTCCAGAGAATCGATCGCTTTTATCAGATTTTCAATTTCGGCATCTGATCGCATAGGGCGCCTCTTGCGGGTAGCGGATGTCCGCCTGGCATCTGTATCTCAAACAAATATAATCAGTTACTTTTGGTTGGCAAATGAAACTGGGACGCTCTGGCCTATTCGAATTTGGGCGCTGTCAGGGTAGGGGTCCCCCGAGCTGGATCTCGCCTGGAGGGGTATCTTTACCGGCACCTCAATTCGTATTCTAAAAAACTTTTTAATATTATCAATGATTAAGAAAGGATGTCAAATTTCGACCACCCGATTGAAGGGCTGCAAACGGCTACGGGGGATGGGCAGCGGGGCGCACGGCCGTTTTGCGGCACCCCGGTATGCAATCCGAATCTGTTATCAGGGCGGTGAACGATCCCTTACAGCATAATTCCCGCACCGGGTAACATGTGCCTAGAGGTCCCGGAAGAGTCCAAATTCTTTTGCGGATATTGATGCAAAGTCATTGTTCAATATGATCATGATCATTCCTGGAAACTCTATTTTTGACCAATTATCGACGGCTTGGGCGGAAATTACATATTGACAAAAATGGCTTTTTCCAGTATTCAGGCAGTAACAACCAGTAACCGGATGAGTTTTGCTTTTGGATACGTAAGACCGCCACAATATCCGAATCATTCGATTGCCATTCATAAGATTGCTTTTAGTCCATTCATTTTTCCAAAAGCAGACGCTCTTCCTCTAAACCGGAACACCCCCTGAAATGGGTAAGACAGGAAACGGCGACGATTATTTTATCGGTAGCCCCTGCAAGAATAGACGCAAAGGATCAGAACTCCGGTTGTAACGCCCGGCGGCCACCTCCCAATTGCCGCCCCGCTGGTTTCGCTGGCCATCGCAATCTACAGACTGCCAGATGAAGCATCGCAGCCGGCAGTTTTACCTGTATACCCAACACTGGTAGCGCGGATACGGAAAGGTGAATGCCCCCACGGGAGGCAGGCTCCGCAACCTGCTCTCACGTTGCGGCGACAGCGAGGAATTGAGATAATGGCTAATCTGCTTGATATGCATTTCAGAAAGACGAATCTTGCCTCCACCAATGAAATCACTTTTGATTCCGACATGCTGAAACTCCTGATGGCGATTGATGAAGATAAGACCATACGCCAGGTTGCCGGCGAGGTTGACTTGTCGCCTTCAGCCTTCAAAGAAAGTTTGATGAAACTGGTCAAACAGAAACTTATCGAGCAGGTGCAGGTGGCCCCGGCCGGTTCACTCGTGGGCGAAGCTTTCATGGCGCGGTTGCGGGAAATACTGGTTTCCCTGACTGGCCGCTTGGGAGAGGTCCTGATTGAAGAAACCGCCGAACAGATGAATCTGGATGTAAATAAAATCCCCCGAGCCCGGATCGGCGATTTTGTTTACAATATTGCCAACCAGATGCCGGGGGAGAAACAAAAAAATGAGTTCAGCACGACGATGCTGGAAGAGATCAAATTGCTGGGAGAGTAGCACCAGTTCCGGCCGCTTCCAATTGTCAAGACCATGGAACGTAAACGAAGGAGAATCAAATTGAATGCTGCGATTAATTCCAATGTGAGACGCTTAAGTTTCTTGTTCCTGTTACTGCTGCTCTGGGCGCCCTCCTTGCAGGCTCAGCAGGCCCTTACAGGCTTCGATCTCCAGGTAAAAACGCTGGCGGAAAGCTGTCGAACCGAGGTTGAAAATGAAATGGAAAAGCTCATTTCCACCGGCCGTATCAGCTTGGCCCAGATGTTCGACACCTTCTACATTCCGATTCCGAACACCAACCCCCAGAAATTCCGGACCGCGTATGACAAATTAACGGATGAGGTCCTCCGCATCATCCTGGACAAGTACCTGGAAAAAGACAAACGGATCTTGTTTGTAGTCGCAGTGGATCGCAACGGGTATCTGCCCACCCACAACACCAGATACTCGCGTCCCTTGACCGACGATGAAGATTTTAATACCAAAAACAATCGAACCAAACGCTTGTTTAACGACCGGACGGGTCTGGCGGCGGCCAGGAACCAAAATCCTTACCTGTTGCAGAAATACAGCCGGGATACCGGCGAACAATTGGCGGATCTGTCCGTGCCGATCAAGGTCCAGGGCAAACACTGGGGTGCCCTGCGGATTGGATACAAACGCTAAGCCTAAATCACAGTTCGACCATGACCTGCAATGCGATGATTTAAACGGCTCAGTCAGATTTTTAGTAGAGAGGGGATATTAAAAATGTTTAATTTCATTACGGGTAAAATTGGTGCCAAAGTATCTTTGATCGTTAACTTTTTCATTCTCATCGTCATGTCGGCGGGAACCTATTTTCTCGTTACCCAGCAGAGCCAGAGCCTTGAAAAAGAATTACTGAACAGAGGCAAGATTCAATCGATTGTGGGGGCTAAGATGATCGGACAGATCATCGAAGAAGCAATCGATAACGGCGTTTTTTCCGTCAAGGATGCTTTTGATACGGAGTATGAACTTATCGGCAACTTCGATCCGCCCAAGTATCACACCAAGTACGATTTCTACCTGGATAAAGCCATTCTTGGGCTCCAGGATGAATTCCTGGAGGACAAAAGTATCATATTTGCGGTAGCCGTCGACAAAAACGGCTATCTGCCCACGCATAATACACGTTTCCAGAAACCGATCACCGGCAACCCGGACGTGGACCGGGTCGGAAATCGAACCAAACGGGTGTTTAACGATCCAGTGGGGTTGAAGGCGGCTCAAAACACCGAAAAAGGCCTGCAGCAGGTCTACTATCGTGATACCGGCGAAGTCATGTGGGATGTATCCTCCCCTATCTTCGTCAAGGGTAAGCATTGGGGCGGTTTCCGCATCGGGCTTTCAATGATTGAAATTGACCAAGCCAAAAAAAGATTGATGACGACCCTGGTCACCATGATGTCCGGTATCCTGATCCTCTCTCTGGTTCTGACCTTTATCTCGGTCAACCGTTCCCTGTCACCACTGAACAAACTAACGATAGCAGCGACCAGCTTGGCAAGCGGCAAGAACCTGAAAGATGAGATCAGGGTAACCCGCAAGGATGAAATCGGAAAGCTCCAGGAAACTCTCGACCGACTGCGCTTGAGCATGATTATTGCGCTGAAGCGCAGAAAGTAGCAGCTAGCGCCGAGCCAATTTCGATCGACTAGAACACATCTCCATTACCCGTAGCGCCTCGAGACCTCTGATCACTTCACAGGTCTCGAGTTATTTAGAAAGGATATTTAAATGAGCACAAGCTATATCATGACCGCCTTCGGTAAAGACCGGCCGGGTATTGTCGCCGATGTTTCCCAGGTATTGTATGAAAACGGATGCAACCTCGAGGATTCGACCATGACCTTGCTGGCCGATGAGTTTACCCTCACTTTGCTCTTCACGACCGGCACGAATGAAAATATCGAGGACCATCTGCTAATGGAGTGCCGCCGTTTGGAACGCGATAAGGGGGTTTCGGCCTACCTCCGACCGGTCAGTGGCGTCTCAAAGGCCATCCCGGGCGCCTTTACCGAGCACACGCTCCATGTTGAAGGCGTCGACAGGGTTGGAATCGTTTACAAGGTCAGTCGGTTCCTGGCTGACAATCAGTTGAATATCGTGGACCTGGTATCCCGTATTGAAGCGCAGCCCAACAGCGGTACCTTGATGTACCTGATGGACATCCATATCCAGGTGCCCCAAGGCACGGACATGGACAAGATCCAGGACGGCCTGGCAGTTGTAGGCGAGGAATTGAACGTGGATATTGCCTTCAAAGAGTAGAAGTCATCCCAAAAAACGGATTTTGGTTCAAAATGACGCGAAGCTAATGCCTAACGTGGTGCAAGGCGGCCGCGTGGTTTAACCCGGAGGCGCCAGCGAAGCCAGTGCCTTGCGTGCTAAATACTGGAGTATTTCGAGGATTTGAACCGAGCGCCCAACACCTAGTTTGGGCTAAAAGACTTTTTTAAGATGGCTTCTATCCAGCTTTTCTTCGATTTTAGCAACCAGGTCCAGCCGGCCGCACCTCTTGAGGGGTTCTAGCAACTCCTGATAGAAATGTTCGCGGTGCCGAATGGTAATGCTGAAGGCGTCCAGCAGATCCGGTGAAACTTGGTCTTCTGCAAAAGAAGACATTTTATGGAGGACGCCGACTGCCTCCAGCCCCAGCATGGTCCGCACGCACTTCTCGCACTTCCCGCAATTCAGTCTGTCTTTTACATTGGCCAGACATACCCGCATATTGTTCAGGCCGACATCCCAGTCGGCAATAGACCGTATCTTGTCAAAGCGCGGCACTTCGAGATCGCGGTGCCGAATCTTGAGGTCATGACTGGAATACTCCGGGTCCAGCAGGGGGTGCGAACCGCACGGGGCCAGATTGGGTAGGTCGTAGGATGAACCGATATAAGCCAAGCTGATCCGGCGGTCAAAGGCATGGGCCACGGCTGCCAAAACAGCGCCGAAAAAACGCGTCAGCCACAGGTCCCGATTGTCACATAGGTGGCGTATATTTGTATAGACGGGTATCAGATCAACCTGGACATCAGCGGCAATCTTGGCCATGGCCTGCTTGGCGCGTTCAAACACATGATATTTCATGCCCCGTTCGACCACCCCACCGATGTCGAATCCATGAACCAGCAGACAGTCTTTTATGTACCCGGGATGGGTGGCGGGATACCGCTCGCGGTTGAGTCTTATCGCCGAAAGCGAATCGATACCGCCGGACAGGAAGAGGGCCGCCCGACGTTGCTTCCCTAGATGTCGGGCCGCAGCCAGTTTACCGGCTTCGATGGCCAGGGGTTTGAGACTGCCGCCGGGCCAGCCCGCTAAAATGGCCATGGCGGTTTGTAATCCTTCAAACAGGGTCGGACAGATATCTCCCTCTATCACGAGCCGTTTCTCGCCCAGATGCATGGCGGGAATGAAACAGCCGACCAAAAAGGCGTGAGGATGACTGGTGATATCTGCGGCAAATGCGGTTTCCGTTTCGATGTAGACAACTTTCTCCGGCTGGTCGGCGACTTCCCATCTGACCGTTGCCTCGGTCCGGGTGAGCTTGCCATCTTCTACTTTTCTAAGGTTGGAAATGATCATTCTGGCAACTCCCTTTAGGTCCCCGTACTGGTGCGCCGGGTTACTTCAACAGCATGGTCGACAATCGCGCCGGCTATATCACAGCCCGTGGCCGTTTCCAAGCCGCGGAAACCAGGCGCATAGTTTACTTCTATTACCTGGGCCCGCCCGTCAGCGTCGATGAGCAGGTCCACGCCGGCTATATCCAAACCGGTTACGGTAGCCGCAGTTGTGACAACCCGAGCCGCGGCATCCGTAAGTTCATGCGCCCGGCTGTGCGCCCCAAGGTGAAAATTTGCTCTGAATTCTCCCGCGGATGGGATCAAGCGCATTGCGGCGGCTACCCGACCACCGATGACCAGGGCCCTGATATCCTGGCGCCCGTCGGGCTTTATAAACTTTTGCAAGAGCAGCCCCCTGGTCCTATCCAACCGCTCAGCGACCAGTCGCTCCAGTTCGCTTCGGGAATGGGCCAGGGCAACCCCTGATCCTTGCCGGCAATTGATCTGCTTGACCACCACCGGGTAACTGATGCGGCCGTTCGTGTCTATATCCAGGCCCTCGCCGGCATTAATAAAGAGCGTATCCGGGACGGGAACCCCGGCCGCAACCAGGGCCTGCAGGGTCAGAAACTGGTTGCTGGTGAAGCGGATAGCAGCCAGGTTGTTCACCAGCGGGATGCCCATCAAGTGCAATTGATTTATCAAAACCCGGCTGGAAGTCCCAATTTCGGCTCCCTGCCGCGGTAAAACGACATCGGGGAGTGAAAAGGACGCCTTGTGTGTGACCCCAAGCGCTTGGTTCGCGATTACCGGCCACAGCCGATAGGGGTGGATCAAGAAGGCCCGGTGCCCCTTCCCCTCAGCCGCTTCAAGCAGGCGCCGGTTAGGGTGGTAGGTCCGGTCCCTGACAGTGAGAATGCCTATGTTCATGTGCTCAGCCTATATCAAACAGGTATTATTCGAGCATCCATTCCGGTATCCAGATCCCCACACGTTTGCCCAGACGGGGGCTGAAGTATTCCGCCACCTGCCGGGTCTGATTGCGAAGGGCCATCTTGCGGGCGGCTTCGTTGTCTGCACTGATCACCGAAAACACCTTGCGATCACCGGCTCTTTTGGTCAGTCCGCCGAGTAGCCGGGCACCAATGCCCATTCCCCGGTATTCCGGTCTGACCGAGGTATAGCCGCGTTCTACATAATGGGCCAAATCAAGACCGGATTGTTGATTCACGGTGTCTATATACTCGGGGCGCGGATGTTTTAAAGAGGAATTCCCCACGATCACGTCTTTCTCGACGGCATAACCAACGAGAAGGGCCCGTTCGAGATTGTACCGGACCCGTTTCATATCCACGGATCCACCGTCAGCTACCATCAGGCAAATTTCATCCAAATACCCGGCCGGCAGGTGCGCTGGTTCCTGGTAATGGTAGGTCAGGCGACTGCCAAGCGCATACACATCCCCGGGGCCATCCGGCACACGCCAACGCATGACTCTCTGGAGACCGTGTTTTTGCAGATACAACAGCAAGTGCCCCGGGTCGCTGACACACTGCCACAGCGGTCGCCCCGGCAGGTTTTGAACACGGCCGTAGACTGTCCGCGCCGACCAGGCCGGAGGGCTTTCGGCAGCTGTGTCGGGCGATCTGGCAACGTCCCATGAGTGTACGATGTTCGGATTTGCAGCCGCAAACAGACCGAGTGTGCTGGTCAAGTGATTGTTCCCCTGTGCGGACAAAACCAAATGGTTCCAGATTCCGGCCCGGGAAATCTGCCATAATATGGTTTTTAAAACCTCCGCGGATCCTTGCGGCGCCTGCCAGATGATAAGTCTAACCCCGGCCCGGTAAAGGTCACGGGCATCCACGTCCCGGCAGGCATCCCGCAGTTCAGTGCGAACTCCCAGAGCACAGTCGCCATCCTGGTTAGAGGCAAGGCGGACGGAACTGTCAAGATAGTGCCCCGCATCGTCCGGCATCCTGATGACGGCACCCCGGCCGCCCTCCACCGCCTGGCACCCTGCGATTTCAGCGGTGAGGCTTTCCAGCCGGCCGAAAGGCAAATGGCCCGGCCTTAGATCGACCGACATTATCCTGGCCGGTGCCAGGTAGATTTCAGAGATTTCACGGGCGGAACCCAAATCCTTCCCGGAAGCGGCGCGGCCGGCCGTCGCGGGTACCAACTGCTGCAACCGTTCCGCCAGCCCTTCATCGCCAACCGACAAGCGGGTATCGACAAATGACCGAAAGCATTCCACAATATCGGTGGCGCCTATTGCCGCCACCGGTAAATTTGGATGGGTCTTTTTGGCATAATCCACCAGCGTGGCAACCGCCGGCAGTTGGTCGCGTGAAACGACCCACATCAGGAGTAAACATAAACCGGAGTGCGCGAGTTTCGGGGCGAGCCGGGTGCCGTAAAACGTGCCAAAGGGGTTTGCTAGGCTATCATGCGGGAAGGACCCCAGCCAGTCTGGATCATGGCCCTGTGGGTGGTCGAAGGTACCCCACCCAATGCGCGCCGGGTAATACGCCAGTGAGACCAGACGCAATAGTGCTTTCAGGCCCTCCAGAGCCTGCACGCCATCCTGCGGATCATAAAACTGCGAGCTCCGGCAGACGGCCAGAATTTTGTCTACGGCGGCAATGCGTGTTTTCCAGAGCGAGCGGTTTGTTGTCAGGTCCGTGAGCTGGCGCCGGGTAGCCGGGCCGGCCTGTTGATAATCACCACGGTCATCTCTGACGGCAACAGCTGCCAGCGATTGTTGCAGATGTTCCCGCTTCAGGAGATATTCGACATAAAAATCGATATTGGCATCGTACAGTTCGAGCGGCGGGATTCGAGGTAAGGTTGCAAATCGGCGATCAGCCGCCGGCAGGGGGACCAACGCCGGCGATGCTACCGGCGGGTGAACCGCCAGGATATGGGCCGCTTCAGGTCCGCTCATAATCTATTCATTTGAAAATATATCGTTTTTAGGTTATTGGGTATAGGCAAAATATAGGGATCGTGTCAAATACAATCATGAAAGTCAGCACCCCGATAGTCCTCATCCTAGCCCTGCTGCTCCTGTGCGGCGGGATCTCTGCGGCGCATGCCCGGCCACCGGTGCGTCTGGGTTTTGTGTATATCCTGTCAGGGGCTTTTGCCGCCTATGGTGAAAATGCGCGCCAGGGCGCCCTGCTGGCGGTCGATGAAATCAACCGCTCCGGCGGCATTGATGGGCGCCTGGTCCTCACCTGGTTTGAAAACACGCGTAGCCGGCCGGACTTGGCAATTCAAGCGATGCAGGCCCTGGTCCGGAAAAAGCAGGTGGACGCGCTTATCGGCATCGATTCCAGTAAAGTGGCCCAACGGGTGGCAGCCGTGGCCAACGACCTAAAAACACCCCTGATCATTACCAACGCAGCGACCCCCGAAGTCACAGGCGCATTGTGCAACCGGTATGTGTTCAGGGTAAATCTGAACGTGGCCCAGGTCATGAAATCCGCCGCACTGCTGGCCACGGATTCCAGAGCGGAATCCTGGACCACAGTCGGCAAAAAACACACCTACAGCTATGAGTCCTGGAATCATTTCATAACATATATCCGGGCTCTGTCCCCTGGAATGAACACGCTTGCTGACGATAAAACTATTTTCATCCCATCGCGCCGCAAGGATTTCACCCCCTACCTGGATAAACTTGAACGCGTGGAATCCGATGGCGTCCTGGTAACCCTGTGGGGCGGTTACTTGCGACGTTTCATAAAACAGGCTGATGCCCGCGGGCTATTTTCATCTGACCGCCTTTTCCTGTTTAGTATGGGGGCGGCCTTGGATAACCTGATGATTCTGGGTGACAAAATGCCGACCGGCCTCTGGGTGACCGCCCCATACTGGTTTTTATCCCCAGAATCTGATCGGAACAGGCAATTTAGCGCCAATTTTCAGGCGCGTTATCACACGTTCCCGTCCCACCAGGCCCACGGCGCCTATGCCGCCGTGTACGCTTTCAAGGCGGCCGCCGAAAAGGCCGGCACCACGGATAAAAAGGCTGTCTCTGCCGCCCTGGCGAACCTGACCATCGATCTGCCCGGGGGGCGCACCACCCTCCGCGGTGACGATCATCAAGGGGTCGGCGATTTATGGTGGGGCCAGACGTTTGCCGACCCGGCCTATCCCATGCGAATCCTGAAACCCCTCAAACGGTTTCGGGGTGCCGCCATAGCCCCCCCGGTCGACACCACCGGCTGTTCCATGCGTTAGCCCGTTGCCTTGGGAACTGTTATGCCCCCTTTGCTGAAAAAATGGTTGTCCATCTACGATGAAGAAACCGCCGTTTTCGGCTGGACCGTGCTATTGCTGTTGCTGCTCAGCGCGGCTACCGTCATCCTGAACAATTATGCCGAAACCGCCTTTCTAAAACGATTCGGTGTCAAACACCTGCCCGTCATCTACATGCTGAACTCGGCGCTTACCTTCATCCTCATGGGTCTGCTGGGGGGCGTCATGGCGCGGCTGCCGGGGATACGCCTGCTGACCTATATGCTCTTTTTCTTCGCCGGTTCAATCGCGGCCTTTCGCTTTCTCATACCGTTGAAGATCGACCTGCTCTATCCGGTACTCTATATCCTGAAAGCCCAGTACGTGATCCTGATTGGGCTCCTTTTCTGGAACCTGGCCAACGATCTTTTCAACACCCGGCAGGCGAAACGCCTCTTCCCCCTGATTGCCGCCGGGGGAGCCATCGGTACTATCCTGGGCAGTGTTGTCACCCCGGTATTGGCCGGTTTACTCGCCATGGACAACCTGACCCTTGTCTATGGCGTTCTGATGGCGCTGGCGGCGCTGGTTGTCGCTAAAATGGGGGCCCGCTTTCCGACGCTTGTGATCGTCAGCGAAAAACCTGCTAAATCTAAATCGAAGCCATCCGTTTTGAATCAGTTCCAGGATGTCCGGGGGCTCATGAAAAAATCGGACCTGGTCTGGATCTTAATTCTGTTAACCCTGATACCCAATGTGATTATCCCGGTTCTAAATTACCAATTCAACTTCGCCATCGACAGCCAGTTTGGCACTGAAGATGGTTTGGTAAGCTTCTTCGGATATTTCCGCAGCTTCATGAGTTTGGTCAGTCTGCTGTTACTGCTTTTTGTCAGCAAAGCTTACAGCCGTTGGGGTCTGGCGGTTGCCCTGATGTTCCACCCTTTTAATTATGCCCTGGTTTTTATCGCCTTTCTCGTGCAGTTCAACGTGTTCAGTGCCATTTACGCGCGGCTGTCTACCACAGTTATTCGCACAACGCTGAACAAACCCGTGACGGATATCCTCATGGGTGTTTTCCCAGTCTCTTACCGGGCGGCCTTGCGACCATTTTTACGGGGGACGATTGTGCGGATCGGTCTGTTTGCAGGTTCCGGAATTATCTTGGTCGCCGGGCACTTTTTTCACCCCAAATATCTCTCCCTGGTGATGCTGCCGCTTGTAGTTGCCTGGCTCTTCACGACGCTTTACCTGAAACGTCACTACGCCCGTATCCTGGCTGACTTGATGGCTGAAAATGTCTTGGACTTTAAAGCCCTGGAACCCGACGCGGCCAAGCACCTTTTCAAGGGCCGGGAAACGCAGAAAAGGTTGATGGACAGTTTCCTGGCCGAACGTGGTCCGGAGGCGCTTTGGTACGCCCAGGTGCTCAGTTCTCTCGCGGTACCCGATCTGGATGAGGCCATTCTGGCGGTTGTCGGCCATCACGACAACCATACGCGCATGCGCCTACTGGAATTGTTATCAAACCGGGCCGGCGGTAAAGCAGTGACGGTCCTGGCCAAGTATACCCGGGGAGATGACCGGAGGTTGGCCGCGGCTGCCCTGCAAACCGTGAGGCGCCTCGGAACCTCATCCGGCGCCGCCCTCTGCCATTCGATCCTGGAAACCTCATCCCACCCGGAAATAAAGGCCCTGGCAGCCGCCGGCTTTCTGGGAAGTACTTCCACGAAGTACCGCAAACAGGTCGATGCCTGGCTGACTTCGGGTGATCCGGACCTGCGGCTGGCCGGTGTGATCGGCGCCGGCGAAAGTGGTCAGGCAGCCTATTTGACGGTTTTGGGTAATATCCTGACCCCAGGTGAGGAACCGCTGCTGCTGACCAACGCCTTAAAGTCATACGGCCAACTGAGCGACGGCCTCGAAAACACCATGGCTGCCCCCTACCTGCAGCACCCGGACCGGGCTGTCCGCCTGGCGGCGATTGAAGCGTTGCGTATTGATAGTGACCGTGCTCTACAGCAGGCCATTACCCTGCTGGGTGACCCAGACAACCGCACCCGGCGTACCGCCGAAGAAAGAATACTTGCGGGGCCCTACCAGAACGGTTCCTTGCTCATTGAAGCCCTGAACAGACCAGGGAAAAAAAGAAGAGACAGCCTGTTCAGAATACTGAGCGCCCTTGATATCAAGGCCTTGGACACCTTCAGCTATGCGAAAAACCAGATTGAGACCTGTTATCGCTGCCTGGCCGAAGCCGAAGCGCTGCGGCAGGTGCAGGTTGATCGATACGCGGCCCTGTTGGCAGATCACTTGGAGGAACAAGGTCGGGGTCACCTGGAAGACCTGATCCGGGTGGTTACCCGGCAGGACCGGTCCGGCGCCATGCGCACAATCTTCAGGAGCTTGTTTTCAAATGATCCTCGCCAGCAGGCCAACGCCCGGGAGGCGCTGGAAGATGTCGCCGAGCGAACATTGTTGCAGCTGTTCATGCCCCTGGTGAATGATCTGCCGCGGCCCAAAGTCATAGCTCTGGGACGCAAACGTTTCAAATTTCCAGACTACGCTAAAGACCTCGCAGCCCTGTATGCCGACCTTGTTCAAAGTGGCAACTGGATTACCGTTGTCATGGCATTGCCGGCGGCTGCAAATTGCCAGCCGGCGGCCTTACCCGCTGAGACCCTAACCAGTCTGGCGGCCACAGACAACCCCTACATCCGCCGGGCAGTCGCTCGATACCTGCGCCCGGACAGTTACGGGCGATCCCCAAAGGAGACCGTCATGGAGATGCCGATACCGGACAAGATCCTGCATTTAAGACAGATTGATATTTTTAAAAATATGTCCGTAGACGAATTGGCGGCCATTGCCTCTATTACGGAAGAAGTAGCATACCCGGACGGCGAGGTCATCTTTCAAAAAGGCGATGCAGCCGAATCGATGTACATGGTTATCGCAGGCGAAATCACCGCCTATTCCGATGGGGCCGAACCACCGGAGCTCTTCAAACCCGGTGACAGCATCGGGGGTATTGCCCTGCTGACCGACGATGCCAGGCTTTTTTCGGCCCGGACGTCAGCGGAAACCAGCCTGTTGATGATCCACAAGCGCGACTTCCTTGAAATCGTAAGAGAATATCCCCAGATCGCGCTGGACATCTCGAAGCTGCTGTGTGAGTATGTCAAGGAATTGTGGCAACGGGCGAGCAACAGGAGTTACATGGATGGAAATAGCATTTTTGATGGACCGGCTGGACTCGATCGATCCGACCAATGAAACCACCAGCCACTTGATGTATGAGTGCAACCAGCGGGGACATACCGTCTATTTCTTGGAACCGCACGATGTCTACATCCGGGGAGACGAGGTGGTGGCCCGTATGCGCAATGTCACCGTCGCACAAGATCTCTCCATAGAAGACTACTGGCAAGCCATGATCCGTTGCCTGCGCCAGGATGAACTGATTTTCGAGACGGTAACCGATCTGGACGCCCTTTTCTGAGAAAAGACCCCCCCTTGAACTACCAGGTCATGGAATTTTTAGGACCGATCGGCGACCAGGTGTTTATTATCAACAGCGCCATCGGCCAAATCCAGGGCAATAGCAAACTGTATACCCTCAACTTTCCCGGCATTATCCCCGAGACACACGTATCCCGGGACCCCCAGCGACTGAAAAAGATCATCGATGATTTCGGCGGGGACATGGTGGTTAAACCGCTGCAGCGCTTCGGCGGCGAAGGGGTTATCAAGGTGAGCAACCGGGACCAGGAAAACCTGGCCTCGCTGATCGATTATTACGTCCAGGCCAACCGGCCCTATCCGGATCGCGAACCCATTATGGTCCAGGAGTATGTCAACGGCGTTAAACAGCACGGTGATGTCCGGGTCTTAATGCTCAACGGTGAAATTCTCGGTGCCATGCGCCGTAAACCTGTACCGGGCACCTTCAAGACCAATATCCATTGCGGCGGGTTGGCCTGCCGGCACGAGGTCACCCCGGCGGAGGAAAAGATTTGCATGGCCATCAAGGACCGCCTGATCAAAGACGGCCTGTTTTTTGTGGGGATTGATCTGATTGGGGACAAACTGGTGGAGGTCAATTGTGTGAGCCCGGGTGGGATTCCAAGGATAAACCGGTTAAACGGGGTAAAGCTTGAAATCCAGGTTATAGATTTTATTGAGCAAAGCGTCCGCAACCTGGGAGCACCGCAATAATGTCGGCCGGCATCGCCATACGGATACCGCCAGCGATTGTCATGGGCCGGCTGCTGATATTTGGACTGGTCATTTGCCTGCTGCTGACCGGCGGTCCGGCCTGCAGCCGCGAAAAGCAGGTTGCGGCCCTGAAAATCGGCCTGGCCGAGGAGCCCCGCACCCTGAATGTCTGGCTGGCCAGTGACGCCAATTCCCAAAAAATTCTGGCCCAGGTTTACCAACCTCTGTACCGCCCGGAACCATCCGCTCTCAAACTCGTGCCCTGGTTGGCGGAAAGCGGACCGGTCTTCGACCCCAAAACAGTCTCTTACACCGTAAAAATTCGCGCTGCCAAGTGGTCGGATGGCTCTGTCCTCATAGCTGAGGATGTGGCTTTCACGGCCCGCTTGATCAAGGATTTCAAGATCCCCCGCTTCGCCGCCAAGTGGAGTTTCGTCACCCGCATCGAGACCCTCGACTCGCGCACAGTCAGATACTATTTGAAGGCGCCCAACGCCATATTCCTGAGCCGGACCCTCACCGGTCCCATCGTCCAAAAAAAGGAGTGGGAGCCAGTCGCCCAGGCTGCCCGGCAGTTGGAAAAACCTTTGTCCGCCTTGTTGAATCACAAAATTGCGAAACCGGTCAGCAGCGGTCCTTTCATGCTGACCGAGTGGCGCCGCGGCGCCTACCTCCACCTACAGCAAAACCCGTTTTTTTTCGGCCGCAATTTGACAATCGGCGGCCTGCAGCTCGGGCCCCACGTGGAAAAGCTGCTATTCAAAATTTACGGAACATCGGATGTTGCTATCCTGGCTTTGAAAAAGGGTGCCATTGACATGTTCTGGCAGGGTATCCAGCCGGGCTATCTGGAGGAGCTGGCCAAGAATCCCGCTATTCGTATCATCTCCAGCGCCAAGAGTGCCCTCTACTTTATGGGATTCAACCTGCGTAGAGGCCCGTTTAATGACCTGGCCCTCCGGCAGGCCGCCGCCGCCCTGATCGACCGGGATTTTATCCTGACCCGGGTCCTCCAGGGACATGGCCAAAAGATGTTCTCGGTCATCCCGGATGAGAATACTTTCTGGAGCTGTCCGGATGTCGACCACTATTGTGAAGGCTTGCCGCGGGAAGAGCGCATCCGGCAGGCATATGACATCCTCGCCCGTAATGGTTATACTTGGGAAGTTCCGCCCGTGGATGGGTCCGGGCAGGTGCAGACCGCCAGGGGGCTACGACTGCCGGATGGCGCACAGATGCAGCGTTTTACCATTTTGACACCCCCGGCGGATTATGATCCCCATCGCGCCATGAGCGGGCTGATTATCCAGGAGTGGTTCCGGGAGTTGGGCATGCCGGCCTATGCCCGGCCCATGTCATTCGGCGCCCTGCTGCAGCAGGTGAAGGAGAGGCATGATTTTGACACCTTTATCCTGGGGTATGGAAAACTACCGATTGATCCCGATTACATCCGTAGCATGTTCTATTCCAAATATGACCGCCCCCGGGGATGGAACATGAGCGGCTATCGGAATCCGGAATTCGATCGATTGGCCAATGCCTCCCGCAAGGTCATTGATCCGGACAAGCGCCGCGAACTGATCTGGGACATGCAACTTTTGATTTCCCGTGATCTGCCCTATCTCCCGATCTACAAACCGGCCCTGATAGAAGCAATCCGGGAGGACCGCTTTAACGGCTGGGTGCCGATGCAGGACGGCATTGGCAATATCTGGTCCTTCTGCAGGCTCAGACCGACCGAGTCTGAATAGTAATGCTGCCATGGAATTGAACAAGTACATACTACGCAGATTAATTGAAATCACGGTCATCTTTTTTGTAATCCTGACCGTCCTGTTTCTGCTGTTTCGCCTAGCACCCGGTGATCCGGTCTCGCGCATGGTCGACCCGAGCATGACGGCCGAAGACGCCCGCCGCCTGGTTGAGCAGCTGGGGCTTGATCAGCCCCTGGGAACCCAGTACATCATCTACCTGAAAGCTTTCTTCCGCGGTGACCTGGGCATATCCTTCCACTACGGCGTGCCGGTCCTGGATATTATTGGTGAACGCCTGCCCAATACGATCCTCCTTTTCACCACATCTGTTATCCTGGCAGCCTTTACCGGTATTTTTTTCGGAAAAATCGCTTCCTGGCACAAGGGCAAAAAAATCGACTCCTGGCTCACCATTGGTGCCCTGGTCTGCCACACCCTGTTTTTACCGTGGCTGGCCCTGATCATTATCTGGCTTTTCGGATACCGCATCGGCTGGTTTCCATTAAACGGGATCCTCTCCCCGGAAATTTGGACCGATCCGGCCAACGGTATCTTCGTAAGGGCACTCGATGTCCTGCACCACATGGCTCTGCCGCTGCTGACGTTGTTTATCATTCATTTCGGCAGCTACCTGCTCGTCATGCGTTCAAGCATGCTGGAAACGCTCAAAGAAGATTATATCATCACGGCGCGCGCCAAAGGGTTGGAAGAGAAAGTCATCCGTAATCGCCATGCCGCCCCCAACGCTGCCCTGCCGGTGGTCACCAGCGTGGCCCTCAGCCTGGCCTTTTCGATCAACGGTGGTGCCCTGACGGAGACGGTTTTCTCATGGCCCGGCATCGGCCGGGAACTGGTATTCGCGGTCAGCAACAACGACTATCCGCTGGCCCTGGCATCATTTTTACTGATTGCCATCGTCGTTCTGCTGGCCAACCTGCTGGTAGACATCCTGTACGCGTGGCTGGATCCACGGATTAGATACTGAAGGAGCCGGAATGACCCTGCCAGATCACCCCAAAACCGCTGTCCGCCCGGCCGGACTCTCGGCACGCTTTCACTGGATCCAGCGGTTTCACGAAGGATGGAACATCTTTCGGGAAAACCTGATCGGGCGCATCGGCCTTGCGCTGTTGGGCCTGTTTGGGTTGATGGCCCTTTGCAGCTTCATACCCCCCCTGATCGATCCCATGTATCATCCTATGACCGGTGTGGACCCGGCCATCTCACACTCAACGGGCCCCAGTCTCAAACACTGGCTGGGCACCGATTTCATCGGCCGGGATATTTTCTCCCAACTGCTCGCCGGGGCCCGGATCGCCTTCATGGTGGGCCTCTCCTCCGCATTGATGAGCATTATCCTGGGCACAACCATCGGTATGATTGCCGGATACGCCGGCCGCAGTGTCGACACGCTGCTGATGCGTCTGGCCGATATGATTATGGTGATGCCGACCTTGCTCGTTGTTCTGATCCTGGCTTCACTTTTTGGGCAACTCAGTATCTGGACGATTGTGCTGTTGATTGCCCTGTTTCGCTGGCCGGGCGTGTCGCGGGTCATCCGGGCCCAGACACTCACGTTGAAACAAAGACCGTTCATCGAGGCCGCGCGGGTGGCCGGAGCGTCACATGCGCGGATCATTTTTCGCCATATCATGCCCAACGTGCTGCCGTTGTCGCTGCTCTACATGACGTTCCGGGTGACCTCCGCCATCATTATCGAGGCCGCCCTGGCCTTTCTTGGCTTTGGTGATCCTGGAACCGTCAGCTGGGGCATGATGCTGCAGTGGGTCTGGAAAACCGGCCACATGTTTCAAGCCCCCTACTGGTTGTTGCCGCCGGGAATCTGCATCTCCCTGTTAACCCTTTCATTTTTCATGCTGGGCCGGGCAATGGATGAAGTGCTTGACCCACGCCTGCGAAGAGAGGATAGCACGCGCTGATATGAGCCTTTTGGAAGTCCAGAATCTGAGCATCACCTATCAAACCCGCGGTGGCCCCCTGCGAGCCGTTGAAGGTATCTCCTTTTCTTTGGACGAAGGCAAAACCCTGGGATTTGTAGGTGAATCCGGGTGTGGTAAATCCACTATCGGACTGGCCCTGATGGGCCTGCTGCCGCCCAACGCGACGGTTACCGCCGGCAGCGTCAACTTTAATGGACACGACCTGCTCAGCCTGTCGGAAGCGGACTTTAGGCAAGTGCGCTGGCAGAAAATTGCCATGATTTTTCAAGCCGCCATGAATGCTCTGAATCCGGTGCACCGGGTGGCGGACCAGGTCGCTGAAGCTATTTTAGCCCACACCCCGGGTGTTTCCAAAGCGGACGCCATGGACCAGGTCCGCGAATTGGTCGACCTGGTGGAGATTCCGGCCAAGCGGATGAATGACTACCCGCACCAGTACAGCGGTGGTATGAAGCAGCGGGCTGTTATTGCCATGGCCCTGGCCTGCCGGCCGGAGCTAATCATCGCCGATGAACCCACCACCGCCCTGGACGTTATTGTACAGGCCCAGATCCTAGATGAAATCAAAGCTATCCAGAAAGAGTTAAATCTGGGCATCCTGTTCATTTCCCATGATATTTCCGTTGTTGCGGATGTATGCGACCATATCGGGGTCATGTATGCCGGCCAGATCGTCGAATACGGACACCGCCGGGAGGTGTTTGATTCCCCCGGGCACCCTTATACACAGGAACTGGTGGGCTCACATAAAGCGTTGATGGAGGTCCAGAGTCAACCACAAGGCGCCCCGACCGTCGCTCCCAATCTTTTAAGTCCACCGCCGGGATGCCGCTATTGCGACCGCTGCCCGGAGGGTAGCGACACCTGCCGGGTCGAGACCCCGGAATGGATAGAGCTATCTGACAATCACCGTATCTTCTGTTGTCACAAAAACACGGATGCGTAAACAACCATGGAAACCTGTCCGCAACCCATCATAGAACTAACCGCGATCACAAAACGCTATCGATCCAAGGCGTCTTTGTTCGGGCAAGCCGGCCAGCCCATCGTTGCCCTGCAGGAGTTTTCACTGGACGTATGCGCCGGCGAAATCGTTGGTCTGGTGGGCGAAAGCGGCAGCGGAAAATCAACCACCGGTCGACTGATCGTCAAGCTGGAAGACCCGGATGCCGGTCATATCCACCTCAACGGTGATGATACGCTCGAGCTGAAAGGAAAGGCGCTGTCCCGTTTCAGACAAACCGTACAGATGATATTCCAGGATCCTTACCAATCCCTGAATCCTCATCTTTCTATTTACGATGCTGTCGTCGAACCCCTGGTTATTCATGGCGAAAGTGACCCGGCCGATAGAGAGCAGGTCGTTTGCGAAACTCTGGCCTTTGCCGGTCTGACACCCCCAGAGGAATATCTCAGCCGTTACCCGCACCAGCTCAGCGGCGGGCAGCGCCAGCGGGTGGCTATAGCCCGGGCCATGGTATTGAAGCCGAAATTCATCGTGGCCGATGAGCCGACATCCATGCTGGATGCCAGCATCTATTTCCAGATTTTCAACCTCTTGCTGGAAGTGCGCCGCAAAATGGATGTCGCCATCCTGTTCATCACCCACTCAATTTCCGCCGCGCGCTACCTTTGCGACCGGATTGCGGTTATCTATCGAGGCCACCTCATGGAAACCGGTCCTGCCGAACGGGTCATCGACAACCCTTTGCACCCCTATACCAAGGCCTTGATCGACGCCCAGCCCGGATTTGGGGGCTCGCCGGCAGAACGGTATGGCACCCTGCTGTCAGCTGAACGCGATCCGGTATCCGGTGAACACTGCCCTTTTTACAGCCGTTGCAGCCAGGCAGTTAAGGAAACCTGCGCAGCTTCCGCGCCGCTGCTCAAACATGGTGAGTCCGACCACCTTGCGGCCTGTTTTTATATATGATACAAGCAGTTAAGCAATCAGCATGCAGGCATAATCATCAAGAATTAACTTTTCAATCGGCGGAATCGTGGCCACGCGCTATTCCCCGGGCATCGTGCGAGAAACCGCCGATCCATAAGCGGAAACCATAAAAGGAGCGACAGATGGAAAGATTTCAGCGCATCGGCGAATTGATGGCGGAACGCGGCCCGGAACTGATCATGTCTCTGCTGGTCTTGGTTGTCGGTCTGATGCTGGTCAGATGGATGATTAAGATTTTACGCAATGCGTTGCTCAAGTTGACCAACCGGTTGACCCTAGTTTCGATTGTCTGCAACAGTCTCATGGTGTTATTGCTGGCAGTGGTCGTTGTTTCGGCCTCGCTGGAAGCCGGTCTGCAGCCGGGTCCGGTCATCTCTTTTTTGACGTTTGTCTGTCTGGCGGCGGTCGGCGTCATCGTATTGTTTCGGCCCCTCCTGCCCACCCTGCCTTTCAAGGTCGGCAACGTGGTGAAAGCCGGTAACCTGCTGGGCCGGATCGAAGCGACCACCATCCTGAATACCCGGTTAAAGACATTCGACGGCAAGACCTTTCTTGTGCCCAACCGCAAGATTCTCGATGATATCGTCATCAACTACCACTTTACCCAGACCAGGCGGGTGAAAATTGATGTGAACATTCGCTATGACCAGGATTTGATGAAGGCCAAGCGGGTTTTGGAAGAGATCATGATTGCTGACCCCCGGGTGAAGGCGAAGCCGGCCCCGGTGGTCTATGTTCTCAATTTGTCGCGGCACTGCGTGGAACTTGGCGCCCGCTGCTGGGTCGACAACCCGAAATACTGGGTAACCCGCTGCGATCTGCTGGAAAAAACCAAGCTGGGATTCGACAATGCCGGTCTCGCTTTCGCTTTCCGGCAACTGGATATACACCATTACGGCACCCGGTCCGGCGCTCTTCCGGTAAACACCCTTTTCGATTCGGAGGAAGGTCTTACCCTGGCGGAGGATGAAGAACTGTCTTAGCAAAGGAGCACCCCATGCAGGTATCTGAAGGATTGCAAATCATCAACGAAGGCTGGATCCGAAAACCCAAAGGCTTCCGGGTCAAGTGTGAACGACTGGTTGACGGCCGGAGGGTAACCGCCATCTCACCGCCGGAAGATGCGGCCCCACTGGACTCCGATGTCACGGCCTGGCGCTATGCCCGCAAACTGTTCTGGGCCACCCGGTCGGACGATCCCGAACTCCAGGAAGGCGAATTGGTCAATATTCACGTCATCGACGATCAAGGGGAGGCCGTTCGGTTTTATGCCACGGACGGTTATGAGGTATTGAACCGCAAGTAGCGCTTTCGCCCGGCAACCCCGCCGATGGCCAGTTCAGAGCCCCGATCAGCTGCGAACAGCCCCCATCCACATAGGCCCCAACGCCAGACAACCCGCCGGGATACCCGGCGGGGTTCGGTCACCGTCCGACGCGCGTACCCGCGACGACACTTCCTTGACATCGCATGAAAAGGCCGTAAATTTCGTCAGACTACAATTCCGGCAGACGCACTGCCGGGAATGTTTTTTACCGTAAATCGGTAGAGGTTAAAATGACCAACAGAATTAGAAAACGATTTTGGGCGGCCACGACCCTCTTGCTGGCTTCCGGCCTGTTGCTGTCCGGGTGTACGGGAAGCTACGGGCGCCTCAAGCCCAGCGCGGCGTGGACGGACGCATTTACAAATCAACTGGAATTGCCGGACTACAACTACTATTACTGCGGCCGAGAAAACCTGCCCTACGCTGTGGTGGGCATTGATCCGCAGTACACGTTCGAAGACCGGCTCTGGCATAAAATCGAAAGCAAAGCGATTGTTTACCGGCGGGCGGCCGGCAGCCGGCTCTGGAATGCCCAGCGTTTCCAAGGGGCGGACATTCTGGATGCGAAAGGTAATAAGATCGGCATCTGGTTCTCATCTTATACCACGACGACTGTAAAAATTGGCCCGGGTAATACGGTTGCGGTATATAACCCCTATCGACCGAGGGCAAGGTGAGCACGATGAAACGGACACTGCGATATCGATATGCACAGGCAATTCTGGCGCTGGTCGCCGTGGTCTTCATGACAGGGTGCACGGGAAACTACGGGCGCCTCAAGACCAGCCAAGAGTGGACGGACGCATTTAGAAAGCAACTGGAATTGCCGGACTACAACTACTACTACTGCGGCCGAGAAAACTTGCCCTATGCAGTGGTTGGTATCGATCCGCGGTATACCTTCGAAGACCGGCTCTGGCATAAAATCGAAAGCAAAGAGGATGTGTACCGGCGGGCGGCCGGGGTCCTGGTCTGGAATGACCAGTGGTCACGGGGTGCCGATATCGTCGACCCGGACGGCAACCGGATCGGCATCTGGTTCTCATATTATCGCAATACTACCGTCAAGATGGGACCGGGCAATACCGTTGCGGTCTTCAATCCTTACCAGGCAAGCCCCTGGGCCAATTACATGGACAACGACCAACTGCCTTGATCCCGAGCCCGACGGCTTTCGTCCATCTGGGGTCAAAGAGATCATCGCTCACATATGAGTCACTTGGCTCAGCCAGGATTCGATCATCACCCCGCCGATTTGGTGGCGGAATGCTTCCAAACAACTTTATATAGCAACCTTCCAGGTCATAGCATCAATGCCGAAGTCTGCACTGCTCTATGGGCCGAACTTGACATAGCCTGGGCAAGACCTCATTTTTTGCATGTTTCGAAAAGTATCTGGCTTTATTATCACACTGCATAAGTAAGGGGTGACTGAATTGAATATACCTGAAAATTATCGTTCCAGGGTGATTGCCGTGGCAATCATGATAGTGTTGAGCCTGTCCGGATGCATGCAGCGCTACGGCAGCCTCAAGACAAACCCGGATTTGACGGAGGCGTTTAAAAATCAACTGGATCTGTCGGATTACAATTACTATTACTGCGGTCGGGCCAGTCGTCCCTACGCAGTGGTGGGCATCGATCGGCAGTATGAATTCCATGGCAAAACCTGGTACAAAATAGAAACCAAGGACGATGTATACAAAAAGGCGGCCGCCATCCTGACCTGGAATCGAGACTGGTCAAAAGGGTCGGACGTTCTGGACCCTGCCGGAAAGAAGATCGGTATCTGGTTTTCCTACTACTGGTCAACGGGTGTAGAGGTCGGGCCTGAAAATAAAGTATCCGTGTATAACCCTTATCGTACAAGCGATGATCTGCGAGATACCCAGAACAGTCCGGGCTCCTAAAGGCACCCCCGGGCCACAAAAACCGGCATGTAGACATGGGCGCTTTCAATTCGCAGGGCGGCCATCGATTTGAATTTCAGTTAATCACCGGGTGCTGTGATTTTGTTCAGGATTTAAAAAGCCCCCCAGTTAGGGCCCTTCGGTCTGAGCGTGGGCAGCCGGCATCTGGCCTATAAACCTGCCTGGTATGTCTTTAAGAGCCAGATGAACACGGCCAGTCCTGTCAATACCGATTTGGATCGTGTCTTAGCGCCCCTTTGCTAGACTTGTCTTTCGGATTTTCCCCACTGTCTTCAAAATCATGCCATTGATTATTATAGTGGCCCAATCTCTGCGTTAGACGCTCAATCTCTGCACGGAGTGACGGTTTTCAAGCCGGCAGGCGCAACCTTTAGCGCTGTCCTCGCAATACTTGGATATTTACCACGATGGGCATTGGCTGGGCTGGCACCTCCGGTAGGAACCTCACGGCCGTCGCACCTTGAACCAAGATCCTGTTTTTGAGATGGCCTCCAATTGAAATCTAAGAATAATTGATTCTAAAACGAACCGGCGGCACAAATATATTCTTAAGTTTAACGTATTGGGGACGATTTATAGGGCAGGAGCTCGGGTAACGATGCACAAAAAAGAAACCGTAATCGAAACAGGCAATGTCGGTGCCACCCCCGCACAGGGCCTGGCCGAAAAAGAATTGTGTGATATGGTCCTGGTAAATATCGTCGCAGGATTTCCCCTGGGAAAAGCCCTTGACCTGACCGAAGTAGCCCTAATTGAAAGCTACGTTGAAAAAGCTTGCCCAAAATTAAAAAATAGGCGAAAACCTGAGACGCCTGACGCGACTTATGACCCCAAACGCCGTTTGATTGTGAAACGGCGTTTGTCCGTTGAGTGCGCAAAACCAGGACTATCAACCAGATCATAACCTTGCGAAACACCGGAAAGTAAATATGAGCTTAACAAAATCTGAATTACTGAGTACCCATTTTAAAAAGACGGCCACCGCAGATATCGGTAAAGTCTCTATGGATGCGGATATGCTCAACCTTTTGCTGGCCATCGATGCCCGGTTACCCCTGTCTCAGGTTGCCGAAAAGGCCGGCCTCAGTCTTGAGAAACTGCCGGCTACCGCCGTCAAACTCATCAAACTCAAGCTTATCCAGCCTGCAACCCGCAAAGCGCCGGCCGTGGGTGCGGCCTTTATCCAAGGCCTGAAAGCCAATATGATAAAAGCGGTGGGACCCTTCGGAGAGTTCATCGTCCAGGATGCCCTGGCCGACACCGGGTATAGTGAAAACGATATACCCATTAATATGGCTGCTGACATCATTTTGCAGCTCTCCGAGGAAATAGCCGACGAAGAGGCCCGGCAACATTTTAAAGAGGAAATGATCAAACTGGTGTCCTAAACTCTGGAGGCTCAGCACGGCGCGAGTTGTGTTCACATCCGCGAAACCCGCCAATCTGCGCTTCCAGCATTCAAATTCATAATTCTATATCCGGCGCGGTTTCCCCGGTGGTTTCAGCGCCAGCACAGCAAAGGAGACATTGTGAAGATAACTTGCGGAAAATGTGAAAAAGAATACAAAATTGATGAGTCAAAACTGAAAAAAGAAAAAACCGGCCTGGTCTGCAAAGCCTGTGGGGATACTATCTGGGTCACCAAACCTGGGTACACTGCTCCGGTTGATCCTGCTCCGGCTGTGCCGACAGCACCAACGCTTGAGACTTCCAAACCGGTGGCAGCGTTGAAAGCTGTGGAGACCCAGAAAGTCCGTTTTGGTCTGCTACGCAAGGTGATCCTGGCCATGCTGGTCGTCAGTATTATTCCGTTCGGGTTGTTTCTGGGTATGACTTTTCAGGAAACCCGGGAGAGAATCCGCTCGGATTCAGAGCTTTTAATGGTTCAAACCGCCGACGGCCTCACGCGTCACGTGGACGAGTGGATTGACAAAAATGTACGTATGCTGAAAGTGGCCGCGCAACTCACCGATATGACCTCCATGAATCCCGCTGCACAGGAAAAGGTTCTGAAAAGCATTCAGACCGAGTACCCTTTCATGTATCTGGTATTTACGCTGGACGCCAATGGCATGAACATGGCCAGAAGCGATGGTAAAAAGCTGAAAAATTATTCTGATCGTCAGTATTACAAAGGGGTCGCCCAGGGTAAAGCCCTGACGTGGCAGACCCTGATCGGTAAAACTTCCAAAAAACCGGCCCTGGTGCTCGCCGTACCAATTAAAAGAAATGGCCAAACCGTGGGCGTCTTGGCCTCGGCCATGACCACGGATGCCATCTCGAAACAGGTCGCCAACTGGAAAAGGGGAGAAACCGGGTACGCATTCTTGATTGATGAAACCGGGAAAGTGGTCGCTCACCAAGTACGTAAATACGTGACGGCCCAAGTAAACTTCAACAGCAACCCGCTCATAACGGAATTTAAGCGCAATCCCACGTGGGGTGCCATCACCTTCACAGACAGCGAGGGTGTGAACCAGCAAGGTGTCGCCAAACGCAATAAACTGGGCTGGATTCTGGCCGTCCAGCAGGCGGAAGGTGAAGTTTTTGCCGCCCACAAACGCAGTGAAAAAATCGCTACATATCTGCTTGTCGTGACCCTCGTCCTGATTGTTGCTATTGCCCTGCTGCTGGCCCGTAACCTGGTCAAACCCATCAAGGAGTTGACCGGAATTACAACCCGCATGAGCATGGGGGAACTTGATATTAATTTCGATATCAAATCAAAAGATGAAATTGGACAATTGGCCGGAGCCATCAAGCTGCTACAAACCAGCTTGAGCATGGCCATGCAGCGGCTGCGCCAGAAAAGCCAGCGCCGCGCTGCCTGACATAAGCCACCATACCCCATCTGAACACAAGCGGTACCCTGGTTGTATGATGTTTCCCAGGGTGCCGCTTTTTATTTTCAACAGTACGTGGCCGCAGGCTAAAAAAAGCAGGGTTGGCTGCATTTACGCGCAAAGGGAGGATGGTGTCTGGTAGACGGGCAAAACACCACATAGCTCACAAACGTCTTTTTGTCTGAACCTGTATACACCAATTGACAGGTCTGGCATTTTCAGGCATAGTTATAGACAACCTTTTATAATTACTGTCAAATTTAACTTCTTTGCCAGCCTGGGTAGGTGCTCATGAAGAAAATTATCGAATGCGTCCCCAATTTCTCTGAAGGCCGGGATGAGACTATCATCCAGGCGATCACCGCGGCCATCCGTAATACCCCCGGCTGCTCGCTACTGGATGTAGACCCGGGTAAATCAACCAACCGAACGGTTTATACCTTTGTCGGTTCACCCCAAGCTGTCGTGGCCGGCGCCCTGAATGCGGCCGCCGTCGCCCGGGAACGGATCGATATGAGCCGGCATGCGGGGGAACATCCCCGTCTAGGGGCACTGGATGTCTGCCCTTTTATCCCGGTATCCGGCGTCTCCATGGAAGAATGCGTTGCGGTTGCCCGGGAATTTGCCCAACAGGCGGCCGATCGGCTGGGCATCCCGCTCTACCTGTACGAGGAAGCGGCCACCCAGAGTCACCGAAAAACCCTGCCCCAGATTCGGGAAGGAGAATACGAAGGGCTGGCGGATCGGGTGAAAAAACCGGAATGGCGGCCTGATTTTGGACCGGCCGAGTTCATACCGGAATGGGGTGCAACCATCACCGGCGCACGATTCTTCCTGATTGCCTACAACGTCAACATACTCGGCACCAGCAATCAGGCCCATCGAATTGCATTAAACCTGAGAGAAGCCGGCCGGGGCCCTGATGAACCGGGACGCTTGCCGGCTGTAAAAGGTATGGGTTGGTATGTGGATGAATACAACCTGGCGCAGGTAACGGTGAATCTGTCCAATTACCGTGTAACCCCCATTCACCAGCTGTTCGAAGAAGTAAAAAAGGAGGCGGCCGCCCTGAAAGTCGGTGTGGCCGGATCGGAAATCGTGGGGTTGGTACCGCTGGACGCCATGTTGATGGCGGCTGAATACTACATTGCCAAGGAAAATCTTTTCATTCTGGATGAAGACCAGAAAATACGCCTGGTCATAGAGCGTCTCGGCCTGAACGCGGTGTCTCCTTTCAACCCCAGGGAAAAAATTATTGAATACCGCGTGTCCGAACAATCGGAGGCGCCCTTGGCAGACATGCCGCTGAAGGATTTCATCCGGGAAGTTGCCTCCCGCAGCTCGGCTCCCGGGGGAGGGTCCGCGGCGGCCGCCATTGCAGCCATCGGGACCGGACTCGGTGCGATGGTGGCCAAGCTCACCTACGGAGTGCGCAAGTTTGAGGCCGTCGACCAGCAGATGCGCACCATCATACCAATCCTGCACACCATCGTCGAGCAGCTCATACCCATGATCGACGCCGACACCAACGCATTCAAGGATTATATGGAAGGCCTGCGCATGCCCCGGGAAACAGCTCCCGAAAAAAAGGCCCGCTTCGAAAAAATGCAACAGGGCTTGAAAACCGCCGTGCAGGTTCCCCTGGCGACCATGCAGAGTGGGGATGGTGCCTGGGAGACCTTGTGCGCCGTTGCCCGCCACGGTAATCCGGCCTCGCGTTCTGACGTTGAAGTCGGCGCCCGCGTGCTGGAAACCGGCATCTGGGGGGCCTACCGCAACGTTGTCATTAATTTGGCCGGCATTGAAGACACTGTTTATCAAGCAGAAACCCAGGCAACCGCCCGAGCGCTGGTGGAACGCGCCGCCCGGAAATGCCGCGAAGTTCTTGATATTCTCGAAAAACGGTAAGAAGCTGCTTGCCTCGAAACTCATAGCACACCGGGTGCCCGGAGGTCGGCATCCGAACCGCAGCCCTAATCCCGACGCCGCCTCCAAATAGGCAGAGGTCAATGCTTTCCAGGCGCCTGCCATTTATGGGAGGGAATCTGCATGTCCATACCTCACCACATCTGCGGCCTCGCCTTGAAAGATTTTATGGTCCGCATGGAAGAATTTCACGGATACCGCAGCCCGGGAATCCTCCTGCGCGGCTGTATGCTCGGTACAGCCCTGGACGAGCTGACCCCCACCCCCTATCTCAATATTGTCTCCGAAACCGTTGTCTGCCTACCGGACGCCATCCAGTTGCTGACCCCCTGCACCCTCGGCAACGGGTTCCTGCAGATACGCGACTGGGGCAAATTCGCCCTGACCGCCTATGATCGCAAGACCCTCGCAGGTGTCCGCGCAAGTCTGGACCATCAGCGTATGGCAGCCTACCCGCTGGTCCTCCAGTGGTTCGACCGATCCGCACGGACGGGACCGAAACCGGAATTTGAAGCTTTGTCAGATGAACTTCTAACCGCGGCCAAAGAGGTGATCGTCTGCCGGGAGGTGGCCGTACTGCGAGCACTCAAAGAAACGCAAGCGATACAAACAGGCATTTGTCCGGTTTGCGGGGAATCCTACGCCCGCCGTCTGGGAGACAGTTGCCCCGCTTGTGCCGGCAAGGCCTATTACACTGACAGGAAGTAGTTTGCGCGCCCTGTTTGCCCGCCGCCCCGGATGCCGACCGCCCGAGCCTTGTTTATCAGCATGCCTCGGCAGACAGCTGTTGTCGAAGTTGCCGGGCTGTCTCCAGATCAGCCAGGGTGTTGACATTGAAAAAAGAAACGAGTTGCGGGTCCACGGCCTCGAAATGGCAATAGTCGATGGGTTTGACGCGCACGCGCGCATAGAGGCGGTCTACTTTTACTTCGCCCTGGGCAAGGAGTTCTTCAATAACAGCCGCGCAACGACGTGAATAGAGTGCACACAGAGGCTGGAAATAGGTCCCGGAAGCCGGCACGATGACGTCCGCTTCGGGCTCCAGTTCGCCCAGCAGGCGTGCCACAACCGCTTTTTGCAGCAGGGGTGTATCACAGCTGGTGACCAGGGCGTAGTCCCCCGGCATGCTCAGCAATCCGGCGTGGATGCCGGTAAGCGGACTACGCACAGGCAAACGGTCCGCCACGATTGTGGCCGGCCATTCGCGGTAAAGCTCGACTTGCCGGGTCACGATCAGGCAGTCATCCAGATGAAGTCGCACCGTTTCCAGAATACGGGTCAGGAAGTGGCGCCCCCCCAGACGCATAAAGGCCTTGTTGCGGCCCTGCATGCGCGTGTTCAAACCGCCGGCGAGAATCAAGGCGCTGCACGATGGATATTTCTCCATATCCGGTCCTCATGACCAATGCCGGTCCAGCAGCTGCACGGTCACGTCCTGTTTTGCGGAATACCTGTCAATGCCTTCGGGAATTAAGAGCAGGGCATCGGCAGTGGCCATACTTTTGAGCCGGCTGGCCGGCCGGCCATCCGGTTGAAACACCACCACGGAATCCTCGCGCCGCAGCGTCCCGAATAGCACTTGCGTCCAGTCACGCTGGCCGGCAACCGGGGCTTGCAGGACAACCGGCATCTCGGGCAGACCAGGGTTGCGTATGCCCGCGAGCCGTTGCAGACCCTGAAGGGCCAGTAGTAAAAACGCAACCAGGTTGGAGGGCGGTCCACCGGGCAGGATAAACACCGGTTTTCCATCCAATAGCCCGAATCCGACCGCTTTACCGGGCCCGAGCCTGACCCGGTGATAGATCTTCTGCCATCCCAGATCGTCCAGCACCCGGGCCACAAGGTCCTTGTCCCCGGTCCAGGCGCCGCCGCTGGTGACCAGGGCATCACGCGACCTTAAAATCGCCTGAATGTCGGCTCGCAAGTCGTCGGCGTTGTCACGGCAGATTTCCAAAGCGGTAGCAAAGCCAAATTGCCGGCACCAGCCGTTCAAGGTCAACAGGTTGCTGGCATACAGTTTCCCGACTGACAGCGGCTGCCCGGGCAGGAGCACTTCATCACCAGTGGCAACGAGAGCCACGGCCGGTTTTGGGTAAACAGTCACCCGCTGCCGGCCGCCGGCCGTCAGCAGGCCGATCCGTCCAGGTGTCAGGCGCACGCCGGGGTCCACCAGTAGTTCCCCGGCCGCCGTATCACTGCCGCAGGGCAGAATGTTGCGTCCCTCCGCGGTCATGCGGTCGATGGTGATATGATCTCCGGACCGGGAGGCAAATTCTTCGGCAACAACGGTATCGGCGCCTTCCGGCAAACGGGCCCCGGTCAGTATTCGCCAGGCCGTGCCAGACTCCAGAGGGCCCTCGGGGGACTGTCCGGCTGCCACCGTACCCACAACCGGCAGCGGTGTCGCACCCGGGCCGGTGGCCCGCTCACCATCTTGAGCCCGCAGGGCGTAGCCATCTTTCAGGGAAGTATTAGCGGAAGGGGAATCCACCCGGGCCCGGTGCGCTTCAGCGGTCACGCAGCCTTCACATTCAGTTACCGGCAGGCTCACCGGCAGGCCCGGTTGGATATGGGCCAGGGTCTCGCGCAGTGCTCTGGCATAACCGATAGTCTGTTTGGGCATATCAGCAACCTTTGCCGAAGGGACAATGCGGATACACACAGGTCTCACAATCCCGGCAAAGGCCCCCGTGACCGACAAAAGCCAACTCCGGCTTGCCGAGCTTCTCACCGGCGAGTATCCGCGGCAGCATCAGGTCCAGGACCGTAACCCGGTGGTGCAACCCGCATGCAGGCACCCCCAGCAGGGGGATGCCCTGGATGTAGGCCACTAGAAACATGGCCCCGGGCAAAGCGGCCGCACCGTAGTTGAATTCTTCGGCCCCGGCCAATTGAATGCCTTTGCGCGTAACATCATCCGGATCCACGCTCATACCGCCGCTGAGTAAAATCAGGTCGCACCCAATTTCAAGGTGGGCCTCGATGGCCTGCTGGATTAGGTCGATATCATCCGGTGCAAACGCCAGGCCCTGTATCCGGGATCCCAGCCCCTCTATCTTTTCTGTCAGAATGGGTGCAAAACGGTCTTCGATTAACCCGTGGTAAACTTCATTGCCGGTTATGATCAGCCCTACCGCTGCTTTTTTTAGTGTGCGGACGGACACAACACCGCCCTTGGCCGCCGCAATGGCCGCCGCCCGCTCTACCGGAGCCCGTTTCATCACCAGGGGAATCGCACGCGTGGCCGCTACCAATTCGCCCTGTTTCACCAGGGTGTGGCTGTGCAGCGTGGCACACATCACTTCGTCCACCAGATTGAAGGCAGCCAGGGCCGCAGTGTCTATCGTCAGCAATCCGTCTTGGGAAGCGTGGAGGCCGATCTTGCCTTCGCGGGGAGCATCTTCCCAGACAATGCCTTCTCCCGAAAGTGCGCGCGCCATAATCGCCGCTGCTTCATTCTCGTGAATCTCGTCTTCTTCGAGATCGACAAGGTAGAGGTGATTCTTGCCCAGTTTCTGCAAGTGACAGATGTCTTCGTCGCAGACCGTATGACCTTTCTGGAAAGCGGCCCCTTTAAACTCTCCGGGCCGGATCTCGGTGATATCATGGGCCAGGTTGGTTCCGACGGCATCCTCAACATTTATCTTTTTCAGCACGGTCTCAACTCCTTCAGTGTTCGTTTTGCACATTCCGTTTAGTGATTCGGGGCGCGCTCCTCCCCGGCGGGTACCCACTGCATATCCGGCCACCTCACCTCCCGGGCATCCGTGAAATAGGCCTGGTCGGTGCAGGGCTTACACAGCACCTGACCATCGACGAGGACTTCGCGCGCATCCCGCACTACCTGGCCGCAATTGCTGCAGGTGATCTTTTTATGGGTCGGTCCCGGCAGGTCGCATTCGTCCAGCCGCACGGTAACGGCCTGCACCTTGAAGAGCACACAGTCGGGCATGCGCTTATAGGCCGCCAACTGCTGCTCGGATTTGCCCTCTACTTCCGGGGCGTATTGGGCCGCCAGGTAGCGGGCCTCCTCGGTCGACACAATCCGATAGGCCGCCCGGGATTCGAGATTCAGAAACGTAGCCGCCATGATACCGTAATCCATGAACTTCAAACTGCGGCGCCCCAGTCGGACACCGGTCACATGGGCGACCGCATCGGCGGTACAACGGTCCATCTCTACGTATACCAGCAGTTTTTTAATCTGATCATGCCGCGTGGGTTCGTCCAGCCCGATAAGCCGGCAGCCGAGCATGGCCATGCGGACCCCCACCACCTGCCCCGGGCAGAGATGCCCGTGGGCCCGGGCGGATGCTTCCAGCAGTACTTCAAAAGTCTCCATAGCCCCCCTTAGTCATCACCGCTGCAGCGATTGATCAGTGGTTCCCGTCAGCCAGCCACCGCTGAACAAGATGTTCTTCATCTCCGGGAACAACCTTATGTTAACCTTAACATAAGGTTGTATATAAATGCCTTACCCTAAAACAAATGCGAAAACAAGGCGTTTGTTCGCGAGGCAATAAGACCGGGAAAATCTTCCGGATACGCACCACCCCTGTCTATGTTCCCCGCAAAACGTGCGCAAAGTTGCCATCTGCCGGTGTTGGTGCTACGTTGCCCGTATGGTTAAACTGGAACTCAGATCCAGCCACTGGATTGTGGATCAGGACAACAACATCATCTTCGGTAAAGGCCGCATGGAGATCCTTGAAACTATTGACCGGACCGGTTCGATTAATCAGACGGCCAAAGCTCTGCACATGTCCTATAAAACCGTCTGGAGCAAAATAAAATCCACTGAAAAGCACCTGCAGGTCAAGGTCGTCCACTCGGACAAAAAGACCGGTACCCGCTTGACACCGGAGGGCCGGCACTTGGTCAAAACGTTTGCGAAACTGCGCAGCCAATGCCTGGCTGCCGATGATCGGATTTTCAAACGATTTTTTTAGTCAGGAGCCTGCCGGCTGGGCGCGATCAAGCCACCGGATGCCGACGGGGCCGGCACCCCTTCTCAGCTCTATTCTCCCACCTTTTCATGGGCAATCATTACCACGGGAATAATACCACATTGTGGCAGTAATTTTTTGACCTAAGTCAATTTATTTTACAGACTTTGCCTGTATATATTTTCTTAATTGCTGACAGTATCTGAACGCAGTTCATTCAGGGCCAGCAGCAATTGTTTCCGGAATCACCATTTAATCCCATCCCCACCCACTCAGTAGGAGTTTTCATGCCGATTTTCAGCTACCTGGCCTACCCGGAAAAAGGAGAGAAGGAAGCCCTGTTGAAGGATCTGACAGCCCTGGAACACTGTGAAGTGACCCCGGCTGAAAATGAAGAGGTGCTTCTACTGGTCACCGACACACCGAACGATGATACCGAAAAAGCCCTGCAAAAGAGGCTTAACAGACTAAAATCATTACAATCCCTTGGCATGACCTTTGGCCATGGGGACGCGTAAACAGGAGCGTTTTAAGAAAAGGAGTGGCAGATGACAATTTCCAGAAGATCGTTCATTAAGTCCATGGCCTTGAACAGCGCGGCGGCTGCGGCCACCACGTTGTTCCCGGGAATCAGTTTCGGGGCGTGGAAGGGTACGGACATGCCCGCCGGCTCGATACAGTGGAAAAAAACCCCCTGTCGTTTCTGCGGTACCGGCTGCGGCCTGCTGGCCGGCGTAACCGGGGACCGCGCAGTGGCTGTGAAAGGGGATCCCAACTGCAGCGTCAACAAGGGGCTGTGCTGTGTCAAGGGATATCATTCGGTCCAGATTCTCTATGGCGAGGATCGGTTCCAGGACGCCCTGGTGCGCAAAAATGGCAAAATGGTCAAAGTCCCGGTCCAGGAAGCCCTGGATCTGGTGGCCCAGAAGATGAAAGCGACCATCAAAAACCACGGTAAGGATGCCGTGGCCATGTACGGCAGCGGGCAATGGTCCATTGCCGATGGTTATGCCACCGCCAAATTATTCAAGGGCTGTATCGGTACCAACAATCTCGAAGCCAACGCCCGCCTCTGTATGGCCAGTGCCGTTACCGGTTTTATAACCAGTTTCGGTATGGACGAACCCATGGGCTGTTACGATGACATAGACCATGCCGATGTGTTTGTCACCTGGGGCAACAACATGTCCGAGATGCACCCGGTGCTCTTTTCGCGCATGCTGGCCAACCGCAAGGCTAAAAACCATGTCAAAATCATAGACTTTGCCACCCGCACCACCCGCACCAGTCAGGCCTCCGACAAATCGATCCTGTTCAAACCACAGACAGACCTGGCCGTGGCCAATTCCATCTGTTACGAGATCATCCGCAATGGGTGGGTCAATTGGGATTTTGTCAAAAACCACGTCTCCTTTCACAAAGGTAAAACCAATATCGGCTACGGCACCCAGGATCACTTCAAGTTCAAAGATAAAGGGGTAACGGTCGACTTTGACGCCTACAAGGCCTTCCTGGCGGACTATACTCCCGAGAAGGTCGAAAAACTCTCCGGCGTACCGGCCAAAGATATTAAATACCTGGCCGCGCTCTACGGTGATCCGGACAAGAAGGTGACGTCGTTCTGGTGTATGGGCATGAACCAGCACACGCGGGGCACCTGGATCAACAATCTGGTGTATAACATCCACCTGCTGACCGGGAAAATCTCGACGCCGGGCAACAGTCCCTTCTCCCTGACCGGCCAGCCCAGTGCCTGCGGCACTGTCCGCGAGGTGGGCACCCTGACCCACAAACTGCCCCATGGGGTGGTCATGAAGGAAAAGGCCCGCAAACTGGCGGCCAAAATCTGGGATGTACCGGTCGAGAACATCGACCCCAAACCTTCCTACCATACCGTGGAAATGTTTCGCGCCCTGGACCGAGGTGACATTCGTTTTATGTGGATCCAGGTGACCAACCCCATGGTGACCATGCCCAATCTGCGCCGCTACCGCAACGGCGCCAAAAAGGACGACCGGTTCGTGGTGGTATCCGAGATCTACCCTACCCCGACCTCGGATGTGGCCGATGTTGTTCTCCCCTCGGCCCTGTGGATCGAGCGGGAAGGCTTTTTCGGCAACTCTGAACGGCGCACCCAGCACAACGAGCAAATTGTGCCCATGCCGGGCAACACCATGTGCAATACCTGGCAAATTATCGAAGTGGCCCGCCGCCTGGGCTTCCAGAAGCAGTTTTCCTGGAGCCGTGAAACCTATATTGAAGACATCTGGAACGAATACATCCAATTCCATGACACCCCGAAGCATCGCATGGCGCCCTACAAGGTGCTGAAGGCCCGGTCCGGTGTCCAGTGGCCGTTTGTCGAAGGCTTGGAAACCAAGTGGCGCTTTAACGCCAAGTATGACCCGGCCGCCAAGGGCAAGGATTTTGATTTTTACGGCAAGAAGGACCACCGGGCCTGGATCTGGCTGCGACCCTATGAACCGCCGGCCGAATCACCAGACGGCGATTTCCCCTTCTGGCTGAACACCGGCCGGGTGCTGGAGCACTGGCACACCGGCTCCATGACCCGCCGGGTCCCGATCCTACACAAGTCCATGCCGGCGTCGTACGTGGAGATTAATGCCGCCGATGCGGCCGAACTCGGCATTACCAACGGCAGCAAGGTCAAAGTATCTTCCCGACGAGGATCGGTTGAAATGACCGCCAGCATCGACGGTCGCGGCCGACCACCGCGGGGCATGGTATTCGTTCCTTTCTTTGACGAAAGCCACTTGATCAATGAGGTGACGCTGGATGCCTTCTGCCCCATTTCCAAGCAACCGGACTATAAAAAATGCGCCATAAAACTGGAGAGAGCATAATGGATACGCCAAAAATCGACCTCAAGATCGGCAAGGTTTTTCTCGGTTTTGCCGCAGTCTGCATTCTGCTGCTGCCGCTGGTAGTCTTTTCAGCTTTCTCATCTAAGGCCGAGAAACCGGCCCCGGCGACCCTCACACCACCGGACGGCAACTTCGATTTTCGGGGCGGTACCATATTTGAAAACTATGACCGGATCTCCGAGGAATACCTGGGCGGCACCTCGACGGAGCGGACCCTCGAGGAATATTATTCCCGCCGCCAGTACCTGGGCTCACCGCCGTTCATCCCCCATAAAGTCGAAAAGATGGAAAATCCGCAGCTGCAGTGCCTGACCTGCCATGCCAAGGGCGGCTGGACCGAAGAAATGAAGCGGAATACTCCCTTGACACCGCATCCGGAAAAAACGGCCTGCCAGCAGTGCCACGTGCCGCTGACTGCGGAAAGCCTGTTCGTTAAGCATGATTGGATGAGCGCCGAACCGCCGCGCCTGGGACGTTCGTATCTGCCCGGGGGGCCGCCGCCGGTTCCCCATGCACTGCAGATGCGGGAGAACTGTATTGCCTGTCATGTCGGACCGGGTGCGGTTGACGCGATTCGGGTGGATCACCCGTCCCGCGGCAATTGCCGGCAGTGCCACGTAACGGATACCGTTGCAGGACTGTTTCAACGCAAATCCGCCAACTAACGGGTTAGGAATGCTATGAGAATACCAACAGGAAAAATGGGTTTATTTATCCTGCTGCCTTTAGTGGTCATCATCTTTACCGCCTGGCAGGCATTTTCCGGACAGGGTGGCGTGGTCGCAACCTACAAGGATGCCACGGCTCCGGTCAACGATGCGGCCCGGATAGACGCGGTTATTGAATCGCCCGCCGACACAGTGATTGCCCAGACGCGGTACCAGGGCGGCCTGTTCCGGGTAGAAACCCGTAAAGATAAGATGGAACGCTACCAGTGCAGCCAGTGCCACAATAACAAAACCGTAACCGCCGCCCAGGCTGCGTCAATGGCCCATGGCGATATCGTGCTGGACCACGGCGGTGCTCAGAAACCGCTGAACTGCTTTACCTGTCACAAGCAGGATGAGCGCGATTATCTGGTGACTGAAAAGGGATCCCGAATTGACATGGACCACAGTTATCAGATGTGCGGCCAGTGTCATTTCAGGCAACAAAAAGACTGGGTCGGCGGCGCGCATGGCAAACGGGTCGCCAATTGGGCCGGAACCCGGGTGGTAAAAAATTGTACCGCCTGCCACGATCCACATTCACCGCTCTTTAAAAAACGGTGGCCTAAAACCTACTCAATCCCGCTGAGCAAATAGGAATACATATGGATCCCCGGAAAAATAAAGCTTGTCGGCAAACGCAGGACGCCAACCCGAGTCAGGAAAAATCCTGCGGCCGCCGGACATTTCTGAAGACAGCCGCCAAGGCGGCCGCCCTGGGCAGTGCCGGCTTGTTTTCCGGTTGCAGCACCGGAATGTTCGGCTCAGGTGAAGAAACGTCTTTGCGGTTCAAGGAATATTTCAAGAAAAACTACCGCCTCATGACGGACGCAGAAAAAGAGGAGACTGTGCGTCGCCTGGAGCGTCTGGCCAGGATTCAACAAGGCGTCAACGTCCAGATCAGCAGCTGTGAACCGGTGGAAGGTGTTCTCTTCGGCTATGCCTTTAACGTCACGCGCTGTGAAGGCTACATGGAATGTGTGGCGGCCTGCGTCAAGGAGAACAATCTCGATCGGCTCTCCCAGACCCAGTATATCCGGATTTTCGAAATGGAACACGGCCAGATGTCCCCTGAGGCCGGCGACGGCAAGTTCTTCCACGAGGTGCCGGTGAAGGGTCACCACTATATGGGCGTGCAGTGTTTTCACTGCCAGAATGCCCCCTGCGTCAAGGCCTGCCCGACCAAAGCCACCTGGCAGGAACCGGACGGCATCGTGGTAGTCGACTATGACTGGTGTATCGGCTGCCGGTACTGTATTGCGGCTTGCCCCTATTACGGCCGCCGGTTCAACTGGAACGAGCCGCAGGTCCCCAAAGAAGAGCTTACCCGCAAGCAGCACTATCTCGGGAACCGCATGCGCCGTCGCGGCCAAATGGAAAAATGTACCTTTTGTGTCCAGCGCAGTCGGACCGGGAAAAACCCCGCCTGCGTCGAAGCCTGCCCCACCGGGGCGCGGGTGTTCGGGAACCTGCTGGACCCGAATAGCGAGATCCGGTTCGTCCTGGCAAACAAGAAGGTGTTCCGTTTCAAGGAAGACTTGGGAACAGACCCGAAATTCTGGTATTTCATCGACTAGAAGCTTAGGAGATACACCATGGAGAAACAATCTCCCGTCAGGGAGCTGACGCTGTTTGTAAAAGATGTGGTCCAATGGAGCCTGTCGGGCAGTCTGGGTTACCAGATATATCTTTGTTGTCTGGCGGCCCTGATGGTCCTGGGCATCTATGCCTATTTTGTGCAGTTCAACGTAGGCCTGGCCGCTACCAATATGTCCGATATCGTCAGTTGGGGCTTCTACATATCCAATTTTACCTTTCTGGTGGGTGTCGCGGCGGCCGCGGTCATGATTATCCTGCCGTCCTATATCTTCAAGGACAAGGATCTCCACAAAGTCGTCATTATCGGTGAGGTGGTAGCTATCGGGGCCCTGGTCATGTGTCTGATGTTTGTCTTCGTCGATCTCGGTGGCCCGCTTCAGGCCTGGCATATGATACCCGTGATCGGCCTGTTCAACTGGCCGACCTCCCTGCTCACTTGGGATGTGGTCGTCTTGAACGGCTATCTGGTCTTGAACCTGATGGTCCCGGCCTACATCCTGTTTTGCCACTACCACAAACGTGAACCGGACGAGCGCTTATACCGCCCCTTTGTGTTCCTGTCGATTTTTTGGGCCTTCGGCATACACCTGGTGACCGCCTTTTTATACCAGGGACTGCCGGCCCGGCCGTTCTGGAACAACCCGCTGATGGGTCCGCGGTTTCTTGCCTCGGCCTTTGCCGCGGGTCCGGCCCTGATAACGGTAGTCCTGGTGATCATTACCCGAGCAACCACGTTTAAGATTGACTCGGAAGTCTTCATAAAGCTCAAACGGATCATCGTTATTTCCGCGATCATCAACCTAATTATGCTCTTTTCGGAAGTCTTTAAGGAATTCTACTTTCCCACCCACCACAGCCTGCCGGCTGAATATCTCTATTTCGGCCTGGACGGTAACAACGCCCTGGTGCCCTGGATCTGGTCGGCCATCTGTATGAACCTGGTGGGAACATTGGCCCTGGCCTTCACCCCGGGCCGCAGCAACCCACTATGGTTTCTCCCGGCCTGTATCCTGCTCTTTGTGGGTATCTGGATTGAAAAAGGAATGGGGTTGATCGTGCCCGGATTGGTGCCGTCACCCATGGGCGAAGTGGTCAATTATGCGCCCAGTTGGGTAGAGATCTGCATCACCCTGGGGGTTTTGGCCCTGGGGACCTTCGTGGTTACCTTGCTCGTCAAACCGGCTCTGATCATTGAACAGCGCTATGAAACCGGTCCCTGAACCGTGGCGCCCTGTTAATCAGCACCGCTCTGCAGACGGAGCCTGTCCACCGCCTCTATCAGCAATGGATAAATCACGCGCTCAGCCCGGGTAAGGCGTTCCGGAAAACCGACATCGACAACCTCATTTTGCAAAGCCAGCGCCTGCAGATCGTATATCACCTTGTATCCCCGCACTTTCTGACTGCAGGCGGACCCGCAAAGTTCACACTTGAGGCACAGCCAGATCGATGGCGAGTGAATCACCTCGTCCGTTAGCCCCAGATTGGCCATGCGAATAATGTACTTCGGATCGAAGACCGGACGGGCACTGAATATTGGGCAGCAGCCGCTACATTCACTACAGGTATAGCAGGCTTGCGAAACCGCATCTGAAACTGTCTCTACCGAGCGGCCGCCAGCCGCGGGCCGGCCGGTCTTGATCGGTTCGAGGTCCTGCATAATGGGCTCTTGCATCCATTGGTCCCACTTCTCGGCTGACAGGGAGACCAATTCTCCTCGCATACAAGCCTCCACTGTCCGCCAGCGAACACGCTGAAACTTAGACAACAACTGTTGTAGTTGCGACCACATGTTGCGGGGCGCTATCCGGCGCGCAATGGCCTCACGGCGGGCGTGGTGAATCACCTCATATGGTTTGACTGCATTGGGGCAACCCCGGTGGCAGCGCCGGCATGACAGGCAATACCAAATTTCCGGAAGCTCGGTAAGAGCGGTGAGCATACCCAGATTGGCCATCCGAATTATTTTTTGGGGGTCCAGTCGCGCGGTACTAAGATAAACGGGACATTCTATATCGCAGGTACCGCAAGTCCAGCACATATTGCTGCTGGCCGCGGATTTTTCCTCGATGAGGCGTCTGAGCCTGTCGTCCGGGGTAATCGGTTCGGGGATCATTTTACACCTGCCCTCACCAGCCGTTACAAGGTTACGTATGCCCGTGCATTTTTTCACGAGCGCTTGGGAGGTAAGCGGTATTGCATCAGGATGGACTTATGGCTGATCTTCACCATGCTAATACAGAAAGTGAACCAGCGCAAATTCAATTGCAACGGCGATCATACTGTCGAAAAGGTCGGCACCCTACCGTTGGACGCGAAAGGGGACCCTCTAAAGGTCCCCTTGGTAAAACCGGCCGCCACACAACTGCCATGACAGCCGGTGTCAGCGGATTGCAAAACCACTACATGAGCGTGTAGATACAGGTGATACCGGTTATCAGTACCGCCAGATAGGCCAGCATGACAAACATCGTTTCATAGCCTGCACCTTTGGATTCAGTATTTTTATCTGCGCCCATTTTGCCACCTCCCTGAAATAGTAGATCCCGTCGTTATATGTACGAATATCGGCTTATGGTATGAATCATATGGTGGATACGAAAAACTTTGTTGCTTGTCAAATCGATTTTTGCGCACCCGACGCCTATCCTGCTCAAAATCAGCGCAGCTATCAAAAAATGGATTTTGGTTCAAGGTCCCACCTACGCTTTCCTGGCTGCGCCGGAAAGGCAAGGCGGCAAGCCCGACCAGAACCTCGGCGGGGTGTAACCGCACAAATGGCCTACATCCCAACAAGCTCTCTATTAAATTGATATTATTATATATTTCATATTGATGCGATCAAACATTAATTGACAACCAGCCCGGTATCGGGTATCAGAATCCCATCACCTTCATTTGGCGCCTTCAGGATCTACATGCCCGGACTACATCTATACACCAGCAACCGGCTCGAGGCACTCCAGGAAAAAATGGCCGCGCGTTTCAAACGCAAGCCGTTGCCACCCCTGCAAAAGGAGATCATTATCGTCCAGAGCCGGGGGATGGAACGCTGGCTGAATTTGGAAATCGCCCAACAAAACGGCATTTGTGCCCACGTGGAGTATCTGTTTCCCAAGGTTTTTGTTTACGATCTCTTCCGCCAGGGTTTGGATATCCCGGATACCACACCTTTCAATCCGGAGATCAATACCTGGCGCATTCTGAAGCAACTGCGCGAACTCATGCGGCAAACGGATACGGACAGTATCGCAAACTATGTGCGCGACGATCCGTCCGGTTTGAAACACTATCAGTTATCTCAGAAAATTGCCGAAACATTCGATCGCTACACAATCATGCGGCCGGAATTGGTCACCGCCTGGGATCAAGATACAAATCCGCTGGCCGCGGAATTCAGGGCCTCGCGTTGGCAGGCCGCGCTCTGGCAGCTGCTTCGGGCTGAGGATGGAACCGACTGTCTTCCGTCCCACCATGCTGCCTTGAAAAAAGTGTTCCTGGAAACTGAGGCACCACCGCTTGATCTGCCCGCGCGGATCAGCGTATTCGGCATCTCGACCCTGCCGCCCTATTACATCGATATTTTCAAAAAGATATCCCGCCAGGTCGACGTTGACATTTACTACCTGAATCCCTGCCGGGAGTATTGGGAATATGCATACAGCGCCAAACAGATCGCCCGTTTTACCGAGTCCGGTGTTTCCGACGAGGACACCTACTACGACTGCGGCAACAGCCTGCTGGCTTCCATGGGCAGCGCCGGACGGGAATTCTTCAGCCTGATTCTCGACAGCATAGGCGAGACCGGCGAGGAACTCTTTGCAAACCCCGGAAATGACACCCTGCTCAAAACGATCCAGTCCGATATCCTGAATCTACACCAGCGACAGAAAAGTGAGGGTTGCCAGATTGCGGATACAGATGTCAGCTTGCGCATACACGCCTGCCACAGTCGAATTCGGGAGGTAGAAGTTCTACATGACCAACTGCTCAATCTCCTCGAAGCAAACCGAGACCTGCAACCCACCGACATAATCGTTATGATGCCTGATATCTCCGCTTATGCCCCCCTGATACAAGCCGTCTTCGACCGGCCCAAGCAAGAAGGTCCCCGGATCCCCTATTCTATTGCGGATACGCACATACGCAGCGACAATACAATTGCGGACACCTTCTTAAGAATACTGGCTGTCGAACAGAAGAGATTTCGGGCACCCGCCATTCTCGATATCCTGGAAACACCGGCGGTCCGTAAAAAATTCGGGATCGATGAGCAGGAACTTGTGAGAATCAAACAATGGGTATCCGCAACCGGAATCCGCTGGGGCAAGGATAAGTCTCACCGCGAAAAACTGGACCTACCCGGCTTCCATAACAATACCTGGCAGTTCGGGCTGCAGCGCATGCTCCTGGGCTACGCCCTGCCACCGGTAGATGACCAGACATTGTTCAATGGTATTTTTCCCTACGGAGAGATAGAAGGCGACGATGCCCGTCTCTTGGGCGCGTTCACCCATTTTACCCAAACCCTTTTCAAACGAGTTGCGCGGCTGCAGAAACCGAGACCGCTGGCCCAATGGGCCGCCCAGTTGACCGAAATCCTCACAACCTTTTTCGCCTCAGACGAGACGAATGAAGGCGATCTCAACCAGATCCGGGGGACCCTGGCCAGTGAAGGCCTGGCGGGATACGCGGCGTCGACCGCCTTTGAAGATCCAGTTACCCTGGAGGTCATCCAGGCGCACCTCGAAAAACGCATCGGGCATGAGGCGCTCTCCTTCGGTTTCATAAGTTCCGGCGTTACGTTCTGCACCCTTTTGCCCATGCGCAGCATCCCGTTTCAAGTGGTCTGTATGCTCGGATTGAATGACGGGGAATACCCCCGCGCCAGCCAGGCAACCGGTTTCGATTTGATGGCCCGCCGGCGACAGCTGTGTGACTGGTCTAAACGGCATGAAGATCGTTACCTGTTTCTGGAAAGTATTCTGTCAGCCCGCCAGAATTTAATTATCAGCTATATCGGCTGTGATCCCCAAGATAATTCTGTCCGCCCCCCATCGACCTTGGTGAGTGAATTACTGGATTACATCGTGAACGGGTTCGAAAGTGCCGGTGAAGGCGGCCTGATAGCGCAACTGGTCACCCGACACCCGCTGCACCCGTTCAGCCCCCATTATTTCGAGGGAGATGACCAACTGGTGAGCTATTCCCAGACCGATTGCCGCGCAGCCCTTGCCAGCTTAGAGGGCCGCCGGCCGGCGGCC